>Ga0098059_1000284_pt1 | contig 36378 bp, 33 predicted proteins | sample 20_taG_FD_92580 | JGI IMG/M metagenome (GOLD analysis project Ga0098059, IMG submission 92580) | Marine viral communities from the Subarctic Pacific Ocean - 20_ETSP_OMZ_AT15318 metaG | ecosystem: Environmental > Aquatic > Marine > Oceanic | place: Subarctic Pacific Ocean | collected 2015-01-19
AAAATGGAACAATAGATAAACCAACTCCTGAAGAAGAGTTAGAATCTATTAAGTTGCAATATCAAGATTCAATAGAAAAGCAGCAACAATACGCTGCTATTGCTCAAAGATGTTTGGGGGCGATTGAAATTCTCGAGAGATTAATCGGAACCGAGGATACTAGTGAGTGATTCACTTAAAGCTATAGTGACTAGTACCGGAACTATATTAGTTAATGTATGGGAGCTAGTCCCTGAGGCACTAGGAGTTGTATTGATCGTAATGAATATAATCTATATATGGCTCAAAATCAAGAGATTAATTAAATAGGAGAGAATATGCCTAGAAAAAAGAAAAGTGCCGTTAAGAGGGCAATAGTAACCCCAGACAAGCACTTCCCTTTGGCAGATGGTCCAGCTATGAATGTTTTAGCACAGGCTATCGAATTAGTAAAACCGGATATTTATATTGATTTGGGAGATGTAGGGGAGTGGCATGGATGTTCACATTGGCAATGGAAAAAAAAGAAAAGGCCTCCATTAGAATATCAGATGCCTTTTATACAAGAGGACATTGAAGATGTGAATGTTGGGATGGATTTTGTTGATAGAGCTTTAAAAAAGGCTGGCTGTAAAGAGAAGCATATGATTGAAGGTAATCATGATGCATGGATGAATAATTTTGTTGATGAGCATCCATATCTTGCAGATCGCTATCTATTCAAGAATGCTGTTAATCTTGAAAAGCGTAAATATCATTATACTCCTAATAGTGAATTTCTAACTATTGGAGACTTAAACTTTTATCATGGCAATCAATATGCCGGTATACAGCATACCAGAAATCACTTACTAAGATTAGGTTGTAATCTTATGTATGGGCATCACCATGATATACAGCAATCATCAGTTACTCATCTTGATGGATCTAAGAGCGCTTGGAGTATTGGGTGTTTAAAGGATATGAGTAAAGAGAAGAATGCATGGATGGGTGGTAGACCAAATAATTGGTCTCATGCTTTTGCCATAGTAGACTTTTATGATAAAGGCAATTTTACTGTTCAGATAGTATCTATTGCTGACGGTAAAACAAGTTTGTGGGGAGAAGTATTGGATGGTAATTAATGGATATTTTTGCTATAATAGAGAAATTTGGTATACCGGTAGCCGTAGCAATGGCTTTCGGATTCTTTATATGGAAGCAAAACAAATTTATCCAGGATACCTTAATGGAGGAGTTGGAAGAAAGTTTTAAGAGGCTAGAGGGTATTATCATCCAACTTATTAATCAACAAAAGAAAATACAAATAGAGCAAAAAGGTATTGAAAAATCCTACAAAGCTCTTGTAGATATAGTAACTAAACTAATAAAGGAGAAGTGATATGTTTGGGACTTTAACAGCATTAGCAACAAAGCAAGTAGCTGCTTACGCAGGAATGGGTGTAGCAGGTATAGCTACTGCATATATTTTAAAGAAAATACCTAATAATCGCATTAAAGCTAAATTCGGCTCTTGGATGTATAACCTTGGAGTCTTTTGTACTTTGGGACTATCTAAATGGAAATGGACTAAAACCGTTTGGAATAAAACTGTTGAGCCATATTGCATTGATCTGATTGACAATATTGTTGTGACTGGTGTTGCAAAGTTCGTTGAAGGTCTTCGTTCGGATAATGACTAAAAAAGAATCTAAGCCAAAGACTCGAAACTGGAAAGATTATGATCAAGAGAGTGTATTATTATATTCCTATTTAAAGAAAAAGGGAAAGCATAAGCGTGCCGAAGAAAATAAAAAGAGTAAATAAGTTTGAGAAAGGATTAATTAATAATCCTGATAAGCGTGACATACCGGAAGGTGGTCTAGCTAATGCTACAAATGTAATGGTTGATATCCCTGGCCAAGTTAGGCAGATGGGAAACGAAGTTACGTCATATGTATTAGGAGCCGATAATAGTTCGCTATCAGGAGCATTAACTCCTGGTTACGGTACGCATGTTTTAAAAGCAGATCATAATATGGTCAACTTTAATACTCAAGCTGCAAAGATGATTATAGTGCAAAATAATCAAGACTTTAATGTTATTGGCAATGGGATTGAATATGCAGATGAAATAGATACCGGATGGACTGGGTCACAAATTAATCCTACCTTTTTTGATTTTAATGGTACACTCAGAGTTTCCCAAGGAGCGTTTAATCATGATGATCATGAGAATTATGTATTTACACATATAAATAAAGTATGGTTTGCAGATGCGGTAGATTCTGCTGATGCTAATGCAGGTGCAAAGAAAATATATGCTCATGGGAATACAAGCGGAGGTTATGGAGGAGCTACATCAGGTGACTGGATAGATGTTCCTCAGCGGATTAAAAGGCCTGGTGACTCTCTGTTAACAGAAAATGATGCAATTACTTCTAGCGCCCTGCCAATTGTGCCGGGCAGGCCTTATGTAGATATAGAGTGGACTAATGCAGAGAATGTTGGTGATAGCGGAGAGTGGCCTAGTGATACAGCTTATAAATTTGGTATATCCTATTTATATGATGGTATTGGTGAGGTTCTCCAAGAGTCATTAATTCATGTATGCGCTAATACAGTTAATCCAAGTGGAGACTGGGGAGATGATAATGGTATTCTTGGCATAAAAATGGGGTTTGTGGCGGATACTGGCATTGATATAGGCGCTGCTCCCTCATATGACCCTAGAATAGTTGGCGCACATTTATATTGGTGCGGCGATAGTACCGGAGATTTTGATGATCCATTGCTTATAGCTAAAGCTGATTTAATAAAATCTATAGTTACAACACATGATGGTGAAGAAGCTTTAATGGATTATGAACAAGTTTCAGGCACTATTTATCGATATGGCAATAATATTACTACCTCTGGGCATTCTCATTTGCTATGTAGTAAGATTCCTACTACTACATATGAAGCTCAAACAACATTTCCTTCAACTGTTGAAACTAATTATGCAAGGTTTAAAACTGCTGTAATTTCTAATAGAAGATTATATGCGGCAAATGTACAGAGATATAAAGAGAATAATATTGGGAATATAACAGCATTGCCAGCAGAAAATGATAGGATGCTAGTCTCTCCTGCTAATAATATGGACTTACTTCCTAGCAGTGATTATTTAGATATTGCCACTCAAGATGGAGATGCAATAACGGCGTTAGCCGCACTTGGTGATAAGATCCTGCAATTTAAAAATAATACTTTATATATTATTAATACATCTCAAGATTATGAATATGTTGAAGCAGAGCATAAATTTCTAGGAGTTGCATCTCCGTATGGAGTGATGAAAACTGAATTTGGGATTGTATGGGTAAATACTAATGGATGCTATATTTATGATGGCAAAGAAGTAAAAAATTTAGTAGATGGAAAGATTTCATTAATTAAAGATTCTACTCCGACTCTGATTAATGGAGAAAGTAAAGAAATGGAGATGCCTGGCTGGTCTCAATTTATAACAAACAGTCAGTATGGTCAGGTTGGATATATAACATTAACTAAGCAGCTTGTTGTATTTGATTCTCCATATGGAACAACAAATCATTCTGGTGATATTATGGTATATGATTTTAGGACTCAAAGCTGGACATACGGCAAGGATAGAGTTGGATTAGCATCTAGATCAAATATTATTACTGATTATATTGATGAGTTAATATATATGACTTTTGGAGATCATTCATCCGGAGATACTGTTAGCCAATATATTATAGCCGGTAATTCTGGTGTAGCTGGACAGAATCAGGTATGGACAGTCGGTGGAATAACCACTGCCATGGTAAATACAGACATAACTACGTCAATCATTCTAGAAATGAATAATGATACTCCTATAAGTGAACCTGTTAATATCATAGCATCTGAGGTAGATTCAGATTCAAACAATACAATGATCCATAAACTTGCTACTGCTATTAGGGAAAAATTAGGCGCATCAGTTACAGTAAGCATTATAGATGCTGGATCAACTTTGCATATTTCATATGATAAGTATTCTTCTGATCTTGCTACATATAGTAATGAAACTCCTTTGCAATTCGATACTGATGTAGGTGAAGTCCCAGTTAGTGCGGGTACTGTTCTTGCACATGGGAAACATTTGATTTCATCTGATGACAATGCGACAACTCGTAAAGTATACCCTGCAATTAGCTTTGGAGAGCCAACTGGCTCTAGTGAGAGTGGTGGAGTTTCAAATGGGGCCCGTTTAAGAATGGGTTTAGCTATAAACTCATCTGTTGTTGAGGCTGATCCTCTTTCTTATGGAGCAATTAGCCCTGAAGTTATAAGTGAGATGGCTATTCAATATCCTAATAGTAGGCTTTATGATACAGTAACAAATACAGGTAGACATCCAATGTGGTCGAGTTCGACAGCTGCTTATGAGGGTCAAATGAATGCATCATGGGCCAATGGTGAGATTAAACCGGATAATATATTCGAACATGTTGACCTAGATCATGATACCCCTGAATGGGAATATTTCACAACAATAGATGGATTTTCCCTGCCTTATGATCATTTTCATAATCCAAGTGGAGATTATAATACTCCACAGACCAGTATGTATGGGTATCATCCATCTTCAGACAAGAGGTTTTGTAATCCAGGAGCAATATGGATTAAGAATTGGTTAGGCGTACCTGGAGATGGTCAATCTGATCCTGGGACTTCTGTTTTTCCCGATGAGAATCTACAAACACAATCTCTCCCATCATCAAAGCCAACATATCCTAATGGATGGTATAAAACTCCACTACGCACTCTTCCCATTAACCATGATTATGTTTATAATAAGAGTCATAATATGAATGGTTTTGGATACGCTTTCCTTATTGGGCAACAAGAAACAAAGGTTGACACAGTCTCTGGCATGGGTGACAACGTAGGTGAAGATGGAAAACCACATGTAAGTACAAGCGCTTTTAACTCATGGATGGTTGCTTGCGCAGCCGATAAAGCTTATATCCTACATCCAAGCTCGGGGGATGTATCTTTGTTTACTCACATGATGAAATGGGCTGGAAATGTATCTTATATGGATATAGAAGCTACATATATATTAAATGAGGGAAATAATATAGCTGAACAATTTATTAATGAAAAAGTATACTCATGGGATACAGATCCTATAGGTATGTTTAAGCGTCTTGGCGTTACACAAAGTACTCAGGCAACTGCATATTCTTCTTATGCCAGTGGTAGTATACCATTAACAACGTCTACTGGGTCCTCTAACCTTGGGACGATTAGCGGTACAGGCCCTGATGATGCTGTTGTTAAATTTGCGATATCAAGAGGTGGTTATTGGGGCGACTATTATTTTGATATTAGGATGGAGAATACAGAGCCGGTTGGTTCTTTCGAATTTGGAATTGACACGGTGATATCATTCGGCATCCCTCAGATTACTAGGATTAACCCCTTTGACGGAGCTATTCATACATATGAATTTACGACTTCACTTGCACAAGGAAATGGAGCCACTACTGATATATTAACAGGATCCTCCACTACTGGAGTAATTCCTCCTGGCAATCATTTTCTCTGCAAGCTCGAGGCCGTTAATATACTTGAGATGAGCTTTAATTCACTATTTGATCCATCTCAATACTATAATCACGATATTGGGATATCTGCTATACTAGGGAATAAGGTTAATGCGAATTGGGCGAATAATCTGAATTACGATTATCCCATTATAGAGGATACAACTCATTTAAGTGGGCAAACTGGAATTAGCCTAAATAGTGTCGAAATAGAAGGAGAAATTGAACTTTCGTGTAATACTGTTAATATACTTCCATGTGGCTCAAGTCCTATAAAAGGAATAGATCCGGAACTTCCATCTACAAAAGGTGACTTACTAATAATGATAGTAGGCGATTATGGCAGTGATTTTGCTGCAGGCACGCATTATGAATTTGGATTTGGTGGTGCAAGTTATCCAGCGTTTGGGGGAGTAGAAACAGAATATAACTTCCCATCTCCGGCTTATTTAAGCTACAAGAAAGTAAAAACTTTTGAAACTACTAATGCTGCTGGCAACGAGTGGCCGGTAAATAGCGTTACTTATTTATTATTCAAAGGCGAAGACCAAGGTTCTTTGATGCAAAATCACTTTTATGAATTAGCAACATGCAAAAAAGGTTTTGGAGCTGTTGGAATATGGCTCGATCACGAAGAGACTGCTTTTTTAATAAACCAGAATAGTTCAGCATCGTTTCAGAATCTTGCACAGGGTATTGCTCCTGCCCCTCGAATTGTTTATGCTAGATTTTCTAGAAGTTATTATGATCATAGTGCATTTTATACCTTTACGCTCGATCATCCAAATCATCCAAGTGACAATTTTAATTATACTGCAACCTGGGAATCCGGAGCTTATAAATCTTCATTAGATGTGGCTAGTAATTTTCAGGGACAATTAGAAACTGGATTAACTAGTCAAGCTATTCATGCAATAAATTATTTAGATAATACAGCCCTTTATAAGCCGCGTTTATGGACAGCAACAGGCAGGATATCTGGTGGTGGAAATAATGATATATTCATAAGGACAGTTGGTGCTGATGATAATTATCATGATAGTAATGTAGATTTATCACTTGAATTAAGAATAGGAGATACATTTAAGATAAGTAATGCTCCAACAGCAACCAAGGAATATATAGTGGCTAATGTAGAATATGGAGTTGGCGTAAATATTATTACGATTAAAACGTCTGGAGAAGGAATACCTGCTGGGAATATTGCAACAGAAGCAGAATTTTTTGCTGAGGGTGATGGGACTATCACATCATCAACAATAGTTTTACAAGAAACAAACGTACTTTCTAGCGGAGAGGGCTTTAGTATAGACGGGAAAGTACATACAGACCTGATGGTTAAGGGCTTTAAAAATGATAGTATATTTATACAAAGTCAAGAGGCTAAAGAAGGATCGATATTAATAGAAACTCCTGATTATATTCTTAACCAGGAATCGTCTAAATCAAATGTAAATAAAGTATATGTCTCTCTTAAAGATGAGTCATATTATAATAATGGGCGTTTCAGCATGCATTATGCCACTGATAATAATGATGACTGGAGGGTATTGTACTTTAAGCCGATTGCAGGATCTGTAGATATTCCTCCAATGCCAGCTGCTAATATAGTTGTTGGAGATATATGGGGAAACCCGGCATTATACTTTAATGAAGATCTTTCGTCATTAAAAAATGCATCATCTATACGTTTTAGAATAATCGGAACTGATTTCCAGTCATTTAAATTAAATGATATTAATATACTATTTAGAGATAAGCATATAAGCTGATGTCAAATATAAACCATTTAAATAAAACTAAAGGATTCCGGGTAAAAGTATCAAAAAAGCTACCCAAAGACAGCGAAGGCTTTGATGGTGAAATACGCGTTATTGTTAGAGATGGAGTATGGTTATACTTTAAATATGGACACTCTTGGTATAAGGCATCCTCGCAAAGCACAAAGGTAAGTGGCAGAGGAGGCAATACTCCAATAACTATGAGTGGAGTGTCAGGTAATACAGCTACACAAATTAATAGCCGGAATAATCAATTGGAGATGAGTGATAATATTAATTTAGGTACTAATGCTATGTCTTTTAATGGGAGGGGTAAGGGCATTAAGTTTGAGGACAGCACTACTGCAAGAGTAGATGTAGCTAATACTAAAATTGGGACCCTTGGTAGAATGGTACTTACTGATAATCAATTAGATGTAAGTAGTGGAGACTTAACAATACAGACCGGTTCAGGTGGTGCAGGAAATATTATTCTAGATGCCTATGGAGGGTCTGTAACAATAAAAGATCCAACCCCAGCTGATTTGTCTCCAACTTTTATTTTACAGTCTGATCATAATGGAGCATTGGGACCTCAGTGGTATACTCTTTTTGATTCTGATAGTCCAGCTGTAACTGATTATATATTTTTTGATTCTCATGTAGGTAAAAATGATGCAGATGAACTTGTAACATATGTATATAAATATGCACAAATACTTAATGTTGAGGATGGGGATGAATGTTCAAATTTTTATACTTTGATTATGGCAAATGGGACTTCAAGGAATCTTATTACTGGAACTGGTACTGTAGGAGATTTAGTTAATGTAAGTATAGGTTATGGAGCTACATCTACAGCTACTATAGCAGGTAATTTAGATATAGATGGGGCAAAGATTACAAGTGTAGGAGCTTTAGAGATAGACCCGGGTGGAGCATTATCAGTTACAGGACAGGACCTTATTATTGATGCTGCAAAATACCTTCGCTTAGATGGGAGTGCTTCAGGGAATACATATATATATGAAGCAACTGCTGATACGGTCAGGCATGTTGTAGGTGGAACTAACGTTATGGTATTGTCTGATAACGGTGGCGATGGAAATGAAGTTGCCTTTGGAGGTTGTGCAGGGTTTACTCAACTAGAACCCAGCTATGATGCAGTAGCCACTATTGTAGACTTTAGGAAATCAAATAAACAGAATGTAACATTTGGGGCTGGAAACATAGGGCATGTCATATTTTACTTCCCTGAAGTATCAGGCAATTTTCAGCTATTATTAAAACAGGATGGCACAGGAAGTAGAACTATTACAGGTCTTTATAAAGTTTATGCATTTGATGAAACTATTGCTGAGGGAGAAGGTCAAGTTAAATGGGCAGGTGGCTCTGCTCCAACATTAACAACAGATGCTAATCATGTTGATATATTGTCATTTTATTGGGATGCTGAGAATGAAATAGTTTATGGTGTAGCAACATTGGATTTTCAATTCTAATGGCAACAGTTAATCTACTACCAAATGCTGATATATCAAACAGCCCTGCTTGGACACTTTCAACAGGGACAGATATTTATGCACTTATAGATGATGCAGGTACAGGAAATGTTGGGTCTGATTCAAGTATGATTTCTGCTACTGCTTCAGGTAAGAGTTGCTCAGTAGCCTTTCAAGACCTTGATGCAGGATTATCTGGTGCTACTATAAATTCTGTTACTGCTGTGATTGAGTGTAATAATAATGGTAGAGGGCGTACTTATGAGATAACTTGCAAGATAGGTCGTGCTGCAGGTGTGGATTATACAGAAAGTACAGGAACAGTAGCTGCAAGTATTGGTTGGTTAACAAAAACTTTCACAGAAAGGACAACCTCTGATGGCTCAAGTGCTTGGACTTTTGGAGATGTAAATGATATGAGGATGGTATTGGAATTGACTGCACATTCAGGACATGTAACAGGAATTAGTTATGCTTATTTAACTGTGGATTATACAGCTGCTACAGCAGCAAGTACAGACAACGCAATATTTTTTGGAACTAATTTTTAATCATTTGGAAAAGTATACAACAAAGTGTTAAATTGCGGGCAATTTTAAGGAGTAAATAAAATGGTATCAAATGGACAACAAGGACCTCCGGTAACAAAAAGACAGGCGCAAAGTAATCGAAGAGCAATTAAGCGTAAAAACTTAAGAGATGTAAGGCAATATGGTTACCAAAGCGGTGAACAAGCTCAGAAAGCTGGCACTAATTCTATGGTGGGTAGAATACTAGGATCTGGAGGAGGTATGGCTGCCTTATGGGCGTTATCAGCATTCGTGCCTGCAATTGGTATTCCTGTAATGTATGCGTTAGCTGCTGGTGCCGGAAGTTATTATGGATCTAAAAAAGGTGAAAAGAATGTTGGCGGGTATGATATAGATCCTCTTGAAGGAAATTTATTCTACAAAGATGAAGAAGAAGATATTATAAATGACATGAATCTCCTGCAAAATAAAGCTGATACAGCGAGAGTTAAAAATGCCGGTATTGATGCCCTTACTGCATACTTATCTGTTGGTGGTAATCTTCCTGGATTAAAAGGAGCTAATAAGCCAATCAGTCCATCAGCTGCAAGTGCAGTTGGCCCGGTTGGACCGATGCCAGCTATTACTAAGCCAGGATTTATGGATATGGTTAAAACTGTAGGAGCTAATCTTGGTGAAAAAGCTACAGCTCCTAGTTTAGGCAATTTACTTGAATCTGGTAAAACATTAAGTGCAATCCAAGCTCCATTTAGTATTTATAATTATACTAAGAATGATAAATAAATGAATACTTTATTTTCTTCCTATGTAAGTGGCGGTGGTTATGGAGGTTATTCTGGATTTAGTTCCGGTCAATTTGATGCAGACTATGCTGATGAGGAACTTGGAAATATATGGGAAGACTTTTTAGGCTTAGATTGGGGGGATGAAGATCCTCTCGCAATTGGCATGAGCTATGAAGGTTCAGAATTTATAGATAGTGAGCGGGATGCACGTAATCAATTAACTGATTTATATTCAGGCTTTCAAGCAGATACATTTGGAGCCAGAAAGAAGGCGGCAGAGCAAACAAAGAAATTTGATATAACATCTGGGAGAACTGGATTAATTTCCGGTAAAAGATTATCTGGACGAGAAGAGATATTAACTGATTCTGCGGAGGAGCAACAAAGTTTATTCTCTAACTATCTCTCTAGTCGTACTGGCTTAGCCGGAACTATAGACGACGCAAGAAAAGACTGGGTTGATTGGCTAGAATCACAAGAACCAGGGGAGGGATAAATGGCCGGTAGAAGCTTAGGAGATATTTATACGCAAAGCAGTTTTAAAGGAACTAGTTCTGGGGGTTTATCTATAGAAGATTTAGATGAGCTTTTTACAAAAGAAAGCGGAGGTTCAACAAGTGGTATTTCACCATGGGAGCTGAATTATCAAGATATAAATGCTTTCTATTATGATGGTCCTAGTGACGTGGCCACTGATCCTAATAGTCCCTTTATAACAGATGAATCTGGTAACTGGACCTATTCCCCAGATAATACTGATATAGGGAAAGAGGATTTATATTGGAAGTATGATCAAAAGAAAGAATTTGATATAGAGAATATGTATGACAGGAAGATGAGTTCTCTTTCGGGAACTATCGACAAAATGTTTAGAGAGAATAAGCAGAATAAACTCGCAACATCCATTAATATTGGAAGATCTAATCTTATGTCAGGGACACATTTAGACAGTTTAAAATCTCTATCAGAAGATGCAAATATGAAGCTTATTAAAACTAAAGCAGATATAAATATTGATGCTATTAAAACAGATATGAAGGTTAAAAACCTGCGGAAGGAATACGAGTCTGGGATATTAGATGTTACTGATGATATTGGTGCTACGGCTGATATAGAAGCAGGGAGCTTAGGTTGGATTATTGATGAAAATGTAGTTAGTCAATATGGCTTAACAACTGGCAATGTAGGTGATGTAATTACAATAAACGGCATAAAGTATACATATAAAAACTATAATACAGTATGGAAGTGGAGAGGGAAAACAAGGTCTTATGGCTGGGTTCAGGAAGGTGCTGGTCCAGATCAAGGCAATAATGCCGGTAGCGATAACTGGGATAGTGTTTAAAATTTAAGGAGATTTAATGGCAAGAACCCCCGCACAAGAATTTATGAGAGGTATAAATGCGGAGTCATCTGATTTAGATGATCAGCTAGCTAGTACAGTAGGTGGTATTATGAATCAACTGCCTTCCTTGTTAATGAACTATAGCTTGAAAGAAGATGCATTAGCAAAATCTATTGCTACAAAGTCTGCTGAAAATATACTATTAAAGTCTAGCAAGTTCACTGATAGCAAGCAATACGAAGATAGCATTTCCTATGTTGAGAATTTATTTGCAGAGCATGGTGATGATCTTACTATGACTGCAGTTAGAAATAATGCATTAGAAGCTTTAAATGAAAATATGTTTAACTTTAATGAAAATGAAAGTGCTACTATTAAGCTTAATTCTTTATTAAGTGATGAGCGTACAGCAAGAACTGCATTAGATACTGATGCATATAGAGAAGTTATTAATGACTTTACTTCAATTTTTAATGCTAAGAAAAATTTTCTATCAAAGCAGGCTATTAATAGTTACAGTGAAAAACAAGATGATATGTTGAGCTGGTTAGATCATGCTATTTTAACTATGAGTTGGGATGATGATCTAGAATCTCCAGGCCTACAAACTGCAGATAAAAATATTGAAATGTCTGGGCATGCATTAAAGTTAAATGACTTGAAGGCTGCATTTAAATACCTAGGAGAGGCAGGTAAAGGTATAGCTGCTGGGTCTGAACATGCTGCTTATGCTGCTGCAGTACCACAATTAATAACAATAGGTAAGCAACATAATGCATCTGTAGATAAACTTACAAATCAAAAGTATGCTAAATGGGTATATAAATTCCCCATTCCTAGTCAGGCAAATGCATCTGATTCTAAGGCAATGAAAATGATGGGGCAACAAGTTGAAGTTCAATTGAGTAATATCCTTAAAGACACTACTGTTAAAGAATTAAAAGATGATGAAGGGATTCCTCTTGCTTCTGATAGCAACAAAAGCATATTAGGGATTATTCAATATCTAGAAGACCAAGGCGTATGGATGGACATGAATGCCGCAGTTCCTATGCTAGATCAAGTCTTAAACTTTAAGGGAACGGGCAAAGACGTAGAAAGACATGAAGCTATTAACTTTTATTTTGGATTGCAAATGTATGATCAGTATTATCAAACTGGAGCGATAGCTAATATGGCAGCGGCTAACGCAGGGCAAAGCTTTGCAGGAGACTTACAGGAGTTTGCTACGACAGCCGCTACTGTTAGCGATAGTGTAAATACTAATTTTAATGAAATTGAAGATGTTAGTAATCTTGTTCCTGTTGGGAATGATGAGTTTGGAACTCCTATATATCAACGTAGAGATACATGGGATATGGACCAGATTGATAAGGTAAATCAAAATAAAGCAGTACAAGATTCTTTGAAACAACAACATTTAGATGCTTTGGTTGCATTAGATAGTCTAGCCTCTACATCTACACCTACTACCATTCCTATTGATCCTGGTAATGTAGGATTTGATCGAAGACAAGCACATCAATCAGCAGAAGGACTACTTGGGCTTGATACCGATAGCTACAGAGAGGATTTAGTACTTGACTCAACTGGGAAAACACTAGGTGCAAATATTATTGAAAGATTGCAAGCTCGAACAGGAGATACATTAAGTGATATTCTCGTAAATCAATCACTCGATGATAATGAAACTAGCATGATAATTGAAGAATTATTTAATAATAGCATGAAGTATTTTGGACAAGAGTTTGAATCAATTGAGGCGATGCTAGCAGAAATTATGAATCAATAGGAGAGAGAATTGATACCGGGCATTCAAGCACATAATCCTAATACGTTAAATGATAGCACTTCTAAGCGAACTGTAGCTGAATTTGATACATGGTTTCGTAATAAATATGGCGATACTATATTACCTGGATTAACAGGTAGTGAGTTAGCTTATTATGCTGACAGAGAGATGTATAGCAACCAATTACTTCCAATGCTACATGACTTTAATATGGGTGGCAATTCTAACTCTAAGCCAAAAATCTCAACATCTCTAGTTAAAGAGGATGCGGGTTTTATTAACGGCTCAAAGTATACCCAAGATGATTGGAGATCTGATCCGGAAGAAGTAAAGCAACATAAGCAAGATATATTAGATGAGTCTTGGACTCAAGCAATATGGGATGAAGCTATTAGACCATTATTTAATCTCATTCCAGGGCATGCTGATCAACCAGAAGGCACAGCAAACCCAGTGCATGTATATGGTCATAAGTTTAGAGAGATGATTAATTTCGCTCCTGAATTTGGGATAGCTGAACTTGCTAATATACTTGATGTAGGGGCTCATATGCAGGGTATGCAGGGTATGGCTGAAGGATATACAAAGGCCTTGGGTGGAGGTATTCCAGGAGCATATACCCCCGGAATAATGCCACAAGGGGCAGAACAGGCATTAACTCAGGGAGCTGAATATGATCCCGAGAATGACCCTTATAACGACTTAAAAGAATTAGTCCAGGATAATGATAAGCTAAACGAAACATTATATATGCTTAGGCATAAAGCTTATGAGTGGTATAATGATTCAGAGGCTGAACGTAAAGCACGTGAAGCTAGAGATCCAGCCATACAAGCATATAATAAATGGGTAGAGAGTGAGCCTGCTACTGCTAAAAACTTCTGGCATCCACATATGATTACTCGTGGATTTACTGAGGTTGCCCCTAGCGTTACGCTAGCTGTATTACCAGGAGTTGCATTAAGAGTAGGTGCAGGCTTAGTAGGTAGGCAAGCAGCTGGAATGCAAGTTGCAGGTATGATACAGGGAGGCAAAATTGGAACAGCAATGGAGACTATTGGTGGAGCTACTTATTCTGTAACTAATGCAATGTCTACACTTTCTGGCTATATGTCTATTCCTATGATTATGGCGATGGAAGGTGGTTCAGAGTTCCAAGAGTCCATGTATTACCTTACAAAAGATCCTGAAGGACCACAACTCCCTCCACAAAAAGCAGTGCCTATTGCTGGTACTGTTTCTACAGCATATTCTTTTATGTCTGGGTCTGCAGAAAAATTTCAGTTGGGAATTTTTGCTAAGTATCTTGGCATGGAAAAACAAGCTAAAAAATCATTTCTTACTGCTCTTTCCAGAAGACTTTTTATGAACTCTGAAAAATATGGTGGATGGGAGAAGTTCTTGCAAAAGGCTGGTACAGGTGGGCAATTACTTACTGATAATTTTATTGAAGCTGGTGTTGAATCTACGCAAACTGTTATGCAATTAATTACTAATGAGGCATTAAGAAATGGGATTGCTCAACATCCTGATAGAGCTTTAGAATTACTTGCCAAGCAAGTATGGGAAACTAATTACAGAGAGATGTATTTTGAAAATCCTGAAGTAACTCAAACATTCTGGCAATCGTTTGCAGGTATGGCTCCTATGACTGTAGGCTCTCATTATGCCGGTAAATCTTTGTCTAATGATGAGATGTTTAAGGATCTACTTATGGATGGCCATAAGATATCGGTAGAGCAAAAAGGCAATAACGTCAAGGTATTAGTAAACGAAGAGGTAATTACTGACTTAGACTTTGATAGCCCAGGACAAGCACAAGGATTTAAAAAAGATTTAGATCAAGGGCTTAATGATAATGCTCCACAGTTTTCGCAACCATTTAAAGATTTTAATATTCAAGATATAGAAACTCCAGAGCAAATGGCTCATGCACTTTCTGTTACCTTATGGAAAGGTAAGCATAGTGAGGATGGCAAAGCTCATTCCCAAGCTGGTAAGCCTATGATTAGTTATTGGCATTCATTGCGTAGAGGCAATATGCCAGATACTACCCCAAGAGAAAATGATTCTCCGGAAGAAGCTGCTCGTAAGATTACTCAAGGGGTATTAATACAAGCTAAATCTAATCCTGCAAACGTTAGGCAATGGCTGGCAAAGCTTATCCAAGGTATAGGTAGGATTGATAAAAAGAGAGCTGCAAATCTTATTAATAATCTTGAGATACCAGAATCTTTAAAAATAGAAATTGCTCAAGATATTGCTAGTCATAGTAAGGGAGAAAAGAAGGCACGTATTGGTGGAGAGGGCGATGGAACAAAAAGTTCTACTGAAATCTTAGATGATGTTCCTGATCAAGCATATATTGACGACTTAGCTGATCCTGATTCCAATGCATTAGATTCTGATGTAGATGTAGCATTAAGAGAAGCTGGCTTTGAATTTACCCTTGGAGAAGCTAATAGTTCTAGACAAGATTATAATACTGATGTTCTAAATGAACCTGAAATGGATGATCCTGATTTTGCTCAAAAGAATAGTGAGGAAAAACAATTCGAGCGAGATGTAAGAAATGCTCAATCTAACCTAGCAGCTCAAATTACTGCCATGAATTTGGACGTTAATACTTTAAAGGATGAGAAATTAGCACAAGCATTAATGCGTATGGTTGCTATTGGCTTGGATTCACAGACTGTATTATCAGCGCTTTCAGGTCGTAAGGCTGATCCTTCTAAAGGAATAGAAGCTAAGGCTAAGTTAAGTAATACTAAACTAAATAAGCTTCAAAAGTCTTTAGGTCTAGGGTTTTCCAAGCAAGATATTTCTACTAATAGACCTAAGGTTGAGAATGCAGTTGTTGCTGAAATTGAAAAGCAAGCAGCCAAAGGCATTGTAGAGCCAGTAGTAGAAGATACTCCAGCTCCAGTTGTTGATTCTAAGACCGTAGAAGGCTTTGTAAAGGCCAATAAAAAAGTTCTGGATGAAGTACTTAAGACGAAAAAAGACAGCCTTATAGATGGCTCTATTGCTGCAATACTACCCCAAGATGCATCTTACGGTGTAGATGAGGTAAGAGCACAGCTTGGACTAAAAGAGACAGTTCCTCAAGAGTCTCCAGTTGAAGAGGCGCCTTCGGCTCCAGCAATCCCAGAACAAGATATAGCAGCTATTATGGCTGCACAACAACAAGGTGTAGCAGCTGAGCTAGCAGATGAGTTTGGGGATAATTTTGATGTACCGGTAGACGATTCTAATTTAGGAGATGACCTGGAGGATAGTGATCTAGAGGGTTTAAGTCCAGAGGTTCTTAAAAAAATGAATGAATTGGATAGTGAAGATTTGACTATTGGCTCAAGTGAGTCTGCATCTGAAATAGCTTCAGGTCTAAATGATAAAGTTCAAGATGAATTGGGAGATTGTTAATGGCCTGTCCTGTTAATAGAACGGAAATGATTAGAAGAATGTATGATTATGTTGCGCAATATTTAGGCGACACTAGATTTACTTTAGGTGATGCCAATACAGGCCCAGCAATATCATTGCAATATTTACGAGAAAGATTTAAGGCAAAGAATCCTGGATTAGTTGATTATCTAGATGAGGCAATTGCACAACATTTAAATAATGAAGATCTAGTGGTATTATACCAAAGCACTAAACAGCCATTAAGTAAGGCTCCTCAAACTGTTATTAAGTATCCTTTAAATCCCATTGTGGATGATTATTTAGGGTATAAAGCTGCCGATCAAACTGATTACGACAATGAAGATAATGGTCCTGCTAAAAACTCTCATATAGGTGATGGTCCAGGTTCTCATTTAATGGTTAATGATACTACCGGTACTAGTAAATATGATACATTATGGTTCTCTGCCTTAGGGTTAAGGCTTGACAAGCATGAACTTGCAGCACCATATAATGCTGTAAGACAAGCAGTAATCTTTGAAGAATTTTATGAATGGGTAAAATCTCAATACTCAGGGCAAGTTGATCCTTCTGATAAATTGCAAATGAATAAGCTAAGAATGTTTTATCTTGTTAATAGACCTATGAATAGAATGGAAGTGTCTAGAAGGCAAGCTCTAATGTATGTCAATCGATTATTATTTGATAAGGGATATAAAGAGCAGGGTGATATTGATTATAAAGGACTCTACTGGAAACATAGCTTTAAAGATAAAAATGGGAGAGTAGTTAATCTTAAAACACAACGCCTTGAGCCAGAATATGTTCCCACTAATTTTATAGATGGATTGCATACGAATGTAAGAGGTCGCTCTATGGGAGATATGACTGTATATTTTGCATTAGATAATATGATGAATCTAATCCCAAAGCAAGATGGAGGATGGTTTGCAACTGATACTTCTAATGAGATGAGTTATTCAGAATTTGTAAACCTTGAGACAGCATTGTCTGAACAAAATATGACATTTGTTGGAATGTCTGCTGGCGATAAAGGGAACATGCTTGTTTCCTATATTCTTCCTGAACATCTTGAAGATATTGCCCCTAAAAAAGATATTGTTCAATATTTTTGGAAAAAAGAAGTTGATATAAGGCTAATCAATAGTTTAGATGATTTTGATGGAAGCTTTGATGAGTGGTATAGTAACTACCTATCTATGTTCGAGTCTACAGACCCAGCTATTAAACTAAATCATACTCAAAAGCAGAATTTTGTAAAAATGACCAAGCTATTAGATAAGTTTATGGTAGCAAGATTTGCTAAGCTCATGAAGAAAGAATTAAAGCAGCATTATAATAAAGCTGATGCTGCAAAGCATTTGAATGGGTTTCTTCAAAGTGCACTTGAAATACCCCGCATGAACAAGACTAGAGCAATACCTATGCATAAATGGCTTGCAGGTATTTTAGCAGGACATGAATGGTATAAAGGTGTACGTGGTAATTCTTATTTAGATTATAAATCATTACATACATTTCATAGAATGAAAATACCGGTAACAAAAGGAATGATACTCGAAGAGATGAGTGATACTCGTCACCTTGTATTTGACCACGAAAATGTAGATATTTATGTAAATGATAAAAAGATAGAGCATTATACTGAAGTTGCAGGTTTATTAGGCGTAAAGAATATATCTGATGGGTGGAGTATGGTTTCTACTGACTTTTTAGATAGAACAGCTGATAATGCTGGTAATACAGCTGTCTTAGAAAATGATCATGGTACTCGTGAAGTTAAGAGTGTTGTAATGTATTTATCTAAGGATGGTAAAAATTATGTTGAGCTTAAGCATTCAGAGCAACAAGCTATTGGTGAGGTAAAAATTACCCAAAAGGGAGATAAGAATGCGTTAATAGCACAAACAATTAGTACAGATAATGGTATATTAATGTATGATGGTGATGGCAATACTATTGATATGATTTCTGATCTTGATGTTGCCAAAACTACTACCGGAACATTCAGGAGAAAAATTGCTTCAGATAATTTTGCTAAGTTTAATTTGCCTACAGAATCTAGAAGAGTAGTCATACTTCCAAGGCCGTCATCTAATCACTCTGTGTATGGGCCAGTACAAGTTCTTAATGCATTAAACTTTAAACCTGGAACTCTTTCTGATTTAGAAACTCAAGAATTAAATGATTTTATAGAAGCTTTTGATGCTATGATGCATGAGAATAGTGATGTTTGGACATCTACTATGTTAGGTGCGGTTGATGATCCTGATGCTATGCGTAGAATCGTTGGCTATATGTATTCAGATAAAGCAGAAGCAAAGGATAATATTCGCAATAAAATGAATGCTACTGACGGCATTGGAATACATCATCCGGATAATATTACGGGATATATTGCTATGCTAAGCAATAACTTCCTTATAAAAGGAGCACTTCAAGCTCGAACATTTGTTCAAAAATTGCTTGGAAGTGGAGCTACTAAGAATGAAATGGTGGGTTCTGATTATGTGATGAAGCCAGACCTTGAAGGACGTATTCCATTAGATGAGAATGGAAACCCTATTGGAGTTATATTATCTGCTGGGAATAGAGGCATTTTTAATAAAGCAGTAAAAATGATGATAGATGCTAAAGGCGTTGAATCTATTTTATCAGAATTACAGGATAATGAGCTTGTTAATTCAAGTATGTATAATCAGATTGTATCTGGGTCAAAAGAGGAAAAGTTAAAGCTTATCTCTAGAGTATATAATAAAAATGTAAGCTTGGTAAATGAATTTCTAAATGATGAAGCCTTTGATGATATGCATGTACTTACATATCGATCTCCGATTTTAAGTTCTGTATCTGTTGCAGCTAGAAAGATATTAGAATTTACACAAGATGATGGGAATGCTGTTTATCACCATCCATCTGATACATTTAAGAGATTAATTGGAGATTATGATATCGATGAGGCTGGTGTTTTTGTAGTTGGAGCTGAATTTGTTCAAGCATTATATAAGTTTCAAAACTCATCATTTCATAAACAGCGTTCAGATTATTCAGTAGACCTAGATATATTTGAGCTTGGCGAGGCTGCAGAATTATCTAATAAGCCAGGGCTATTTAAAGAAATGGTTATGCAGATTAAAGGTCACAGGACTCAAGGAAGCACAACAAATACTAAAAATTTAATAGGAACACTCTCGCAACATATTAATAATATTGGATTTAGCGATGGATTAGAGCTTAGACCTAAAAACTTTAATGATAGTATTATAATGAATTATGCTCCTTTAGCTGCAGGCGTAACACAGTCTAAATTAGATGCATTAGGGTGGACTTGGGCAAGTATTATAAAAATTGGCGATCAGAACTATTTAAAGACAACAGTAGAGCATGAAATGATGCTCTTAATTAATGCAGCAACTGACCATCCTAAGCTAAATCTTATCACTAAGCAATGGGGATTTGGTAAATCTCCTAAAGAAGGTAATAAAGAACCGGATAATAATTGGCTTGTAAGAAAAATGTTTACTGCACATCGGGGAGGTCAGCAAGTTTCTACAGATGAGATTAGTGGAGCCCATATTAGATTAATGCGTGGGTTTAAAGATAATGATGGTGAATATCACAATGGAATATTAAGCCAATTTAATTATTCTAGAGTAAAACGTGGTGAAGATGGCCTTGGAAGAAAAATGAAAATGGGCCAAGTATGGTATAAGCTTGAAGAATTATATCGATTCTTACAAAATACTCCTAGTGAGCAAGCTGAGATACTTACAAGTCATGATCCAATAAAACAGCATTCTCTTCCTGATTTAAGCATTAATAGCTTAGACATGAATAATGTTACTACAATAGAAGAAAAATTAATTATACGTCCATGGCAGATGGTATTAGATAGATATGGCGATGACTTTGCTAGTTCTCCATTTGCATATGAAGAGGATAGGATAGAATTTGCCCACTTTCAAGCTGCTGATAATGTTCAGGATTATGTAGCCAATAAATATAAGATTACTAGGGAAGGTGCAAAGAAGGCTATTATATTATCTAAGAGATTATTGCATAATTTTCATGCAGTTTTTGCAGAAAATAATAAGTATACATCTGAAGCTGTAAACTATGATGATGATTTGCTTATCTTAACTAAAAACTTTGAAGATGCAATTAAGCAGGGTGTTGATAAATATGGCGATGGATTTAGTGCATATGTGTCATTGAAGTATCTTGAAGGTTATTATAATACTACAGAGCAAGCACATAAAAGAAAATTGGATATCCTTCCCCCACTTGAGTTATGGAATGAAGAAGTTTATGTAGAGTACATGAAGAGCTGGGAGAAAGAGTTTTTTAAAGGGGAAATGGTTGTTGATCCGGCTGAACTAGAGAAATATAAGTCAAGATCTAAAGGACTTAAAACTGCTAATTTAATAGCGAGGTGTAACTAATGGCGTGTGAAAGAGAGCAAGCTAGAGTAAGTAATGTAATCAAGAATATTGAAGATTCTTATGAAGAATCTTTCGGACGTAACCCAGAAGATTTTGATGCTCGTGAAAATATTGCATTAGAAATTGAACTAAACAAAAATGATATACTGATAACAAAAAATGCTCTTGCTATAGAAAAAGCAAAACTTTCAAAGAAAAAAACTTACACTAGCAAAGAAAAGATTCGATTAGAAAAAGCATTAAAGAACTTTGAAAAGCTATCAAAGAGATTAGATGTAGAATTTAAAACTTATCCTTTGAAGAAAAAATTAATGATTGGCATACGAAACTTAATGCTTAATAGGCTTGAAATTAATGCTGATGAAAATACATATAGTGAATCTTTTGAGCCTGATGTATTAATTAAATCTATGAAAGATATATTAGTTAAAAGGCATATTCCGTTTAATTCATTAGAGCAACTACCAATGGCTGAAATAAATTCAATGCATAATTTTATTGCAAAGTCATTTATAAAGCAAGATAAGCTTGAACATAAGAATAAAAGAACTAGATTTTCAACTCAAATTAAAGATCCGGCTATGGCAATGTTAGATGCAGATAAAACTATGACTGCATATAGATTTATTGAGCGGTCAAAGGATTATATTGCGGATAGATATGCTCAAGCTAATAAATATCATGAAGAAATCTCAGAAATTGAAAGTTTGATAGAAAACGACGCTCATAGTGGTACCTATTACCGCGTTTCAGACACTGCGGCAAACCCAGCGTCCAGAAAAAAAGAAAGTGTCAGGAACATGGTAGCAATGGCCTCAGATATGCTAAACGGTCAAACTAGATACTTTCAGCATCAAAATATCTATAATCCAGATGGAAGCTTAACTGCAGAGTATTTAGAAGATAAAAAAGAGTATGAAAAGAAACTAAGGCATAATCTTACCAACAAAGTTCAGATTAAAGATGGAAGAACTATTGTTCAAGGCATCTATGATGGTGGAGATATTCAAAAATTTACAGATCCTAAAACTAAAAAAGATTTTTATTATATCTCAGTTAGAGCTGAAGATGGTAATGGACATGAATATTTTAGGGTTTATGAAGTTCCTACTAGAATGATAGAATGGGAAGGTGATACCGGAGTTAAAAAGCGTGTACCTCAAATGATGTTTCCTGATTATATAGATACAAACGAAGAATGGAAAAAATATTTCACATCAGAAAATACTCGAGGTAATTTATTATCTGATAGAATGGATGAAGGTTGGTACACTGCAAGTACATATGTACCATTAGAGGGAGAATATAAAGAAGCTAAGACTGGTAGATTAAAAACATTTAAAACATCAGCATGGAATCGATTTGTTAAAGATGATACCGTAGATAATGCTAATGATCCATTGCCAGACTCTGTTAAGGATTTTGTAGTTCAGATGAGAGGTTTCTTTAAATTCGCTCATGGATCTGCGATTAGTAAATCAATATCAGCAAATAAAAAGAGAAAAAATGCTATAACCAAAGCAAAGCAAGAAGGTAGAGTAAAGTCTGAAAATATTGATGAAGCTTTGGAAGAAATTATGGGAATAGACTTCTATAATAATGTCTTTGAAAAGGATGGTAATTTAATTACAGTTAATACTATAATGGGCCATCGAGATTTATATCTTCCATTTAAGTTTAATATCGTAGACACCATTAATAATAATTTACGCACCCATGAACATATCGAAAGAGGTATTGAGAAGATAGAAGATAGTATTAATGCTTTAATTGATGATCCTGATGGGGATATGAATGAAGTTATTAGATTAAATGAAGAGCTAATCAAGGAAAAGGATATACTCCAGCACTCTCAAGAAATGCTTGAAGTTATGACCGGTAAACGAAGCTCTCATGATGTTAATACCAAAATGAGTCAAGAGACTATATTTGGGTTTGCTAGACATAGAGGCGCTGCTTCAAGTCCAATAGCTAATTTCTATCCTAATTATGATGGCATAAGAAAAGATATGGATGTCTTTTATGAATATGCTGATGAGCTAGCTAAAGTTACTTCTCAAAATGAATTGAAATCAGATTTAATTGAGCCAATGATTTATACTAAGGGAGACAATACCAAACGGTATTTAATAAGTCAGTTAAAAGCTACATTTGGACAATTAGATGCTGGTGCTGAGCTATTTTTCTTTAAATATGGAGATGAACAACTAGCAGATATATTAAGCAAAATGCCGGGAGTAAATATTAGTCCAGAAGGATTATATTTCTTCTTAAAAAGTAATAGTGCATTAGTTAGTGGAAATTTGCTTGGGGCAGGATCTGCTATGAATAATAACTTTCAAAGATTTAGTATCTATATGAAAGCTAATGTTCAACTACAGCTTGCTATTGATGATTTACCTCAAGCAACTAAAGATATGATTGTTAAAAAATCTGGAACTGATGATGTAATGCAGATGATTGGAGATGCACTGATTAGTGCTACAGGGGAGGAGCCGTCATTCTTTACTGGCATGCATACTAAAAAAGATTTAGCTTTATTGTGGCTAACGCCAAAAATGTTCTTAGCTAGGTCATTAAAGAATAATGGTTTCTGGATGAGATGGATTGAGAAGGTTATAGAACGTGGAGGTAATGATGCTAATGCTGCTGGAAGAAGAGTTTTTATGCGTGGTGTATATGATTTAGCTCATGGATTAGCCGAAGGAAGTGTTAACAAGAAAACAGAAAAGGCAATCATTAGTAAACTTAAAAGAGTCATGACTACTGATATGATTAATACATTCTTGCATTGGGGATTACGTGGTGGTTGGATGTATAATATATTTAAAAGAACTAATTTAGGTAAATCTTTTAGTTTTATGGAATCTGAAGGAGAAATGCGTAAGGAATCATCTGTAATGGGAGCTTTAATGACTGTAGCTCAGCTTAAGAATGAAGCAGGATGGAAAGAGTGGGAAAGAGAGGAAGGAAAATCTAGATATGAGCATCCAGAGGTTCTTGCTGGCGCAAGAAATCTTACTAATGCTACTATGTTTGGTATGTCACAACAGTTTCAACCTCTATTTTTACGTGGAGCTATGGGACAAACTTTATTTAAATTTTGGAATTATACTCGTGCAGAGGCTGCTTTAGAATGGAATACTTGGAGATCTTATCGAGATAGCTTGCAGAAACTCCCATTAAATGAACGTAAAAGAATATACGGTCAGATCTTTACAAATGATGTAGAAAGCATGCATCCATCTATGCAAGGTTGGGCTAAAATGTTAAGAACAAGAGTTTTAGTGTCAACGGCTGTTATAGCCGGCCAAATATACTTACCTATTTTTACAGAAGCAAGTAAATGGGGGATGAAATTAGGTGGGAAAATGTTAGGGACATCATTTGGAAGTATACGTCGTGGTGGTAGTTCTATTGTGGCTGATACAGCATTCAGAGGTATAGGTCTTATACTTAAATCATTTGCAATATATGGCAATGATAAAGATGATGACGAATATTATCGAGAATCAATGCGATATTTTCTTCCTATATATATGAATATGGTAATAGATACATTATGGAGAGTATTCCTATCAAATGATGAATATTCATTAAGTGAAATATTCTCAAATAATGTTACTATATATAATAAGGGATTTGGGAATCTAGTTAAAGAAGTTGACGGGCTCTTTAGTGAGTAGCTCCGGATGTTCTTCATATAAATTAATTAAGCGCTCTAGTTTTTTTAGAGCGTTTTTTATTGCTATTAGTTCTTTTTTTATGTCTTTTATTGGTCTATTGTTTGTCACCGATTAACTCCAAGAAATGATTAACGTCTAATGCAACATAGGTTTTACTTCTATTTCGTTTAAATACAAGCACAGGCTCCCTTCCGCTGCAATTATCTTCAGCCTGTTCCAAAGAAGCCCATAAATCTAAGCGCTCTTTGTTTTTACATTCAAAACTGTAGCCTATCACATCTTGAGCTGCAGGGGAAAGAACTATGTCTTCCCCACACATACCCATTGTTTGTGACTTGATGTCATCATCGCGCAAAGCTGGAAAAGCCTCCTTTAACTTGTCTCTCAAAAAGTTTTGGAGTCTTCTCCCTTTTGCTTTGGCGCTCTTTACGTTACTCATCATCCTCTTGGGATAAATCTATTATTTTTGTATTAGATCGTCTTGATCTTATATAGAATTTTGCTTGATCCCATATTGATGACATTTTCTTTTCATCAATGTCATATGGATTAAGCTCTAATATTGCTTTTGCAAGCTTTTCACCTTCTTTCATTTTAAGATAATAATATCTCTGTGTAGGACCGTGAATATCACCGCCTTTAAAATCTGGATCAATATCTTCTATATTCATTCTTTAGGTTCCTTTATCCTATTTATAGCGTTTTTAATTATTATATTTAACTCTTCCGGAGAAGGTAATATAGCCTTAAGTTTATCTTTTACTCTAGCTTTTTCTTTTTCTATGTCAGCATATCCCAACACCCATTCTAATGCTTCTATCCATCCTTGATTATTAGCCCAATCAGTTTCACTCATAGGCATAGTTCCATCACGAGCATCATATTCTTTTTGCAATAATTCTTCTATTGTCTCCTTATTCTTCATCAAAAAACCACTTTCTTTTTTTATTTTTAGGTCCAATCTCTTTAATCGCACATTTTTTACATATTTCATATGTATATGGATCTACAAGTGCTGCTATAGCTGGATGTGGCCTGCGAATGAAAATATTCACAGGCTTTATCCAGCTTGTACCACAGCCTTTGCACTTAAAGCTGGCCTTCTTTTGATTCGGATTGCTTAGCGTTGGCAAGTTCTTCAATTATCAACTCCAATTCATTTATTTGTCTAAACAAATCAAGCATACGCTTTGAAGTTTGCTCTCTAAATACATTTATGCCATCTTTCCAGTCAGCATCTTCAGTCATTCTATCATATCCGCTCATACTGTTTCATCTCCCAGTGATTGATAAGATACTTCACCAGTTTCTGGGTCAAAGGCTGACTTAGGCTTACTATCTACAAATCCACTATCAGATAAAAATTCTTCCACTCCCATAGTAGCTTCTTGATCCCATTGTACTGACATTTCACCTTCTACCATAGCCCAATACAAAGTAAGATATACAATTGCATCTTTAATGCGACCTCTAATATCTTCTCTTTGAGATGTATAGCCATTTATATGAGCCGTTATGCCATCCATATGCTTCATAAGAAATGTCATCAATACTTTATCTCTTGTAGTATTTAACTGCCTGGCTGTTCTTTCAAAGTTTGCAAAAACATTGATAGTATCATGAGCATATTCTTTCTGCCCACTATCCCTTGTTTCTTTAACTTCATCTATTATTTTGACGAAAAGTTCATCAAATTGTGATTTGTTCACGTGTATTCTCCTTAAATATTCTGTTATTTTCTACTCTTAGACTTACATCTAAGTGCTCACGTTCTCTATTAGCTTCACATCTTACTCTAAGATATTCTATTAATCCTGTAGTTCTGCTCTTAGATGGAATAACTGATAATAACTTATTAGTATTATAAGCTGTTCTAAATGAGCCTTTAGCTGATGCCATATTCATATTGCCTTCATGGAATGCAGATTTAGTAATCTCACTAACAGTAAATATAATTAAATTATGTCTTACTGCAAGTTCCATCATTGCTTGAGATGCTTCTTCTGTTTTCATATTAGGATCACGTTGTTTAGATTTAAATAAACCCATATGATCAACTACGACTATTTCCGGTTTGACTGGCAACATCATAATCCTTTTCTCTAACTCACTGGCGTAAGGACTTGAATAATCTACAGTTAGCCATTTAAAACGTTTATCCATACCATTTTGCATTTGCTGATAATGAGACTTTAAATCATCTTCAGACCATCCCATTTCAATTTGAACAAATCTAGACCATATTTGCCTTGGACTCATTTCCATTTCTATAAAGTATGTGGGCCTTTTAAGTCCATTAACAATATTTTGTAAAAGCATTGTTTTCATACTTTTAGGAGGAGCTTGAATAACAACTACTTCTCCAGGATAAATAGGAAAATTTTCTCCTTCAAATATAGTTCCTAGATTAAGAGGATCTCTATTTAATCTATAAAAATCAATTAATGCATTTTCCATAGATGAAGAATCCATAACTGCCTGGTTTTTCTTAGACTTATAGAGCTTACAGGTTTCTTGGCAATGACTGTCCATGATTTTATCTCCACATCCATATCTATTACCTTGTCCACCATGAGATTCATAAGCACTTTTAATAATACTTTCCATTTCTTTAACTGTAAATGGACTACTAGAATCATCTACTTGCTGTCTCCATTGCTCCATAACAATACGTACAATTGATTCAGGATAAAGCCATCTAAACCATGCAGAAAGACGTAAAGCAGTAGCATGACGTTCACCTTGTGCATTACTAGATAGCATATTAGAAATACAAGGATAATTTACTGGATCAGGATTCCTACCTTGACTAATAAATTCAGGAGTTGCCGGTTCATCCTTTTTCTCTCTTTCTAGTACATCAAAGACAGGATTGCATTCTAAATCAAAATCATCTACATCTCCAGGCTTTGTTGCTATTAATTGCATAGTAGCTTTAATATCAGATGCATTTAATTGATTTTTTGTTATTTGACACTTCCATAATCGAGCTTTTAGATTTTTAGTATTAACAATTCTAATTAGCCTCAGTTTATCTGTTACAGACACATCTGCATATTCAAATATACCTGCATTAGTCAAAGCATCTTTTACCTTTAAATGTAAGTCTTTGCAAGGCTTCCATCGAAATGCTGCTCCTGGTATTCCAAGATGAAATCCTTTATTGCCAGAAAAATATAATCTATATGGTATATCTAAGTCATCTAATAATAACGTTAATCCAATAGTTTTTTGTCTAGCATTTTCTAAATCATCAAAATCTTTGCCATCTATATCTAATATAAATTCATCAGGCATGTAAACTAGCCCATCAAATCCTGATAATGTTTTATTTTTAGCGAAAAAATCAGTAATGCTGTCATCAAATTCATATAATGACATATATGTATCTCTATCTATATTCATCCAATTGCCTATTTCACTTGTATCCTGAAAGTAATGTCTTTGTGCTAATCCAAAGGCAAATTCTTTAATCATGCTATCTCCTTGTTAAAATAAGAGAGAGCTTTTCCCTCTAAAAGTATTAACCTTGCAGGGCCTAAACTCTCTCTTATAGTTATTTATTTAGAAAGGAATATCACTTGTTTCTGTGGTAGTCTCTTCAGTAACTTCCATTTTTGGCTTAACATATTCGTTGAAATACCTTTCAGCTTTTCCTTTAAAATATGCCACATCTTTAGCATCAAACTCTTCAACTATATTTTTAAATTCAGTTGGAGCAATTTGATTTAAGATTCTAGTAAATTTACCATTCTTATAAAAGAATGCATTTACTTCTTGTCCGGTTAACTGCTCTGGACCATCATCCATCTTAATAACAGTTTCCCCTGTAGCACTTTCTAAAGCATCAGTGATACCTGCATTTGCAAATCTAAATAAATTTCCAATTGCAAACTCTTCTCCATCTTTACCATGCTTTTCATATATTCTCATGTTAAAGTTATCAGGATATCCATCAAACCATACATCGATATATTTACTGTCATTATAAGTGCCATATTTTGCATTACTGACGGTTAGTTTATGCCAACCTTCAGTCCATGCACCTGTGCCTTTTTTAGGCAATGTAAATGTTCTAGACATTCTTACTCCTTTATTGTTTCTTATTTACTTGATCGCTAGGACGAGGAGCACGTTTAATTCCGGTATTTCCATCGTCATCTGCTTGTGCTATACCTACCATCGATGATAGTAAATATCTTCTTCCGTATGTTGTTGCAGCACCTACACCATGAGGATCTTTCTTCATGATTGGCATACGGATTTCACTTTTAATCCACTCACCTGAACTATGCATTAACATTGATGTAATATAAAAACCATTATTATCATTGTCCCATCTGTTACCTTGAACTAATGCGATTTCATGTTTATTTAATGCAGGCATTGCAGTTTCTAATACTGATGCTAATGAAGCATACTTACTATTAAAAAATGGATTAGTGCTTTTAGCTTCTACCATTGTCATCTCACCTTGAGCTTTAGCTAATGCTCCAGCTATTTTACCAATAGTTTCTGACATTACAGGCTCAAAAGCCTCAAAATCAAAATTATCAGAGTCGAGATAGTCTTCAACAGTTTTAGTTGTTTCTTCTGACATGTACTTCTCCTATTAAGGGGGTGAAAGAAGGGGCAATATAGACCAATAATTTTGGAAGATACTACCCCTTCATGATTTACACAGATAAGGAATACTTGTGTTAAGTGTATCTATAAATTACGATACCATAACCGATTTTTCCAATAACATTGTTGGGAAATTAAATGAGAATTGTCTGTTAAACGGTTGACCGGTTGCAAGTTTCCTTACTGCATTGGCTATAAAGCTACCACTCATTGAAGAGCAGTAAGCTGTAGCTTTTGCATTACATGGTTCTGGACTTCCATTGGAATCAGAATACCATGTCTTTTTATACTTGGATAGAGTAGGCTTATCAAATATATATTGTTGATAATGTTCTGCTCCCATCCTTCCATCAATAAGAAATTCAGGTTTTACATGCTTATTTACACATAGAGCTTCTACAGCTTGTAGTCTTGATTCCATAGAATCAAATCCAAGAATAGCTACATCATTATTCCCTTGAGAATAATATTCTGTAAATCGCTCATTATATGTATACACCTGACTATTATCATTAATGGACATTATATGTCCTTCTAAGGCATCTACTTTTGACTTATTAATATCAGCCAAAGTATATTGTGATACACCTATATTAACTGCCTCAACTTTATCCATATCATATAAACAGAATTGATCTGCACCCATTCTGGCTAATTGTAAGGCTGCAGAGCTTCCAATAGCTCCGCAACCTAATATATGAAAAACGAATTGGTCTAAGTTATCTACTAATGCACTTGATCGTGTATTTATCATTAATAAATGCCTCCCCAAGCTACTTCATTGCTTCTATAATCTGCATAAATATCATATGCATTAGAATTACTTCTATAAACATAATCTGCAGGAGGAGCGAACATTATATCTTCATCAAGAGCCTTTTTACTTAATAAGCCAATTAAATATTCACCGGCATATTTTGTTGCCAACTCATTGTTAAGTTCAGATACAGCTTTAGTCCAATCATTATACGATAATGTACCATCAGAATAGCTTTTATTGATTTTATCAATAGAGTCACAAGCATAATTATATTCAGTGGGCTGAATAAATACGCTAGTTTGACGATCTTCAACGCTAGGCTTGGCATTTAATGGATAGTTTTTGGTATAAGTAGTCTTGTAAGATTTAGGTGAATAGCTAGTTATGGCTTGTTTTGTACATAACTTTCCTACTTCCTTAAGTATAGATTTTGGTACTTTATGTTCATCAGTTATTATTTCTAATTCTACATCTTCATGACAAACAAAAGGTTTCCATACAGATACTCTTAATTTATATTCACCTTTTAAATTAACTACCAAGGCAAAACTAAAATCACCATCAGAATATTCTTGAATAGCATTTAAATCTGTTCCAGACCAGAATGCAGACATAGTATGATGACTATGCCACCATACAAATCTAAAATTCTTATCCTTATACTTAGCTCCGGCTTTGGTATAATAAGGAGCTAATGCTTCTTTATCTAATACACAATTCCCAGCACTGATTGCTTGTTTTAATATTACCGGATCTTTTAGATGCCAATCACCTGCTTCATCTTCGATTGCTACAAGCATACCTCCAATTTCTGATTTCTCAGTATCATAAGCTGCTTGAGAATAATTGTGTATCTTTTTCCAGTCTTTATCATCCATATAAAATGTATTTTCCATTTTTACTCCTTGTTTTTAGCCTAAAAAGGCAGTTCAGCATCATTTAAATTAACCCTTGCTTCAGAAATCGTAGGATTAGATCTATATTGATCTAATAATGATTGCTCGAGATCTGATGGTGGTTCAAGTTCTTCAAATTCAATCTCAAAATGTTCATGACCTTCAAAAACGTTTTGAACCCAACTATTTACATCTTCATAATCGGACATATGCAGGTATTCAATAGCATCTGAAAAATCTATTCTATGAAGATTTATCATTAAAGCTCTAGATAGTCCTGTAGAAGCCCTACAATTAAAGTGATTAGCAAATTGAGCTTGAAATTCACCTATATAGTGACTAGTAGATTCATAAATATCTAGCCATTTGCGTTTTAATTGATAATAAGACCAATTTTCATAATCATCATATGCGGTATTTCCCATTAATCGTAAATCTATTATCAATGCTTCTGATTTTGAGAGTATATCTGTATCGTTAGATCCATATACTTCAATATATTTTTCACAATCAGTTCTTAATAGACATTTATTAACATCACAATAGCTATCTTTCTTATCAATATTGTGATTAATTGAGTAATTGCAATTATCACCTCTTGATGAGAAATTTATACCTATATTAGTCCATACTAATGTATCCATTCCGGGTAATTGTCCGAAAAACATATTTTGATATGAATTTAATGGTCCAGTAGTGCCTATTTTAAAAGATTTAGTCCATTGAGATATTAACATATGATATGCTAATAAATCACCACTATAAGTGGCATTTTTTATATCACTAACATAATTACCAAAGCAAACTTGTCCATAACTATCAATTTGACTTCCATGATGATTGAAAATAGGAACTGATGCACTTGATGATAGGTTATTCGGGTTATTTATGTAGGGAAATTTTATTCCTTCAAATAATGGCCTAAAAGTAGCGCCATGTGTATCAGATGTATGAGAAGTTGCACTATTAGATCCCAATGTTTGCCCTTTAATTGACTCAGTAAGCAACTGGATCAAGTCTACACTAGTAAAAACATTAATATCTCCCATTGAAACGATAATTTCTTCATCTCCTGCATATATAGTAGTATGAACATTTTTAATTGTAGTTCTAAAAATAATACAATCTCTTTCAATATTTTCATACATACCTATCTTTTTGGATGTAACATAATCTATAGTAGTTTCAATATTGTCAATTAAATTATTGGCTGACTCTAGTTGAGACTCTATTTTTTGGATATAATTAGTCATTATTTCTTCTACTTCTTCATCATGTTTCTTAAAATTTGTATTAGATGCTCTTAATCTATACAAATCATTATCTATAGAAGAAATACTTTCTTTAAATTGATTTATCATCCATTGTTTTTCACTAATAGCATTAAAATATGTTGATATTTTTCTTTTTTGGGGAATATCAAACTTATTTAGTACTACATTATGTAACTTTTTATAAAATCTAGGCTGCCATCTAAAAGTTGGAGTTATTCTAAAATCAGTTCCAAATCTTTGATTCATTCGCCTTAGTTTTAATAAAATTCTTTCTTGTGGTCCAGCAATTAAATCATTAGCAATTTTCTTTAGATTGATTAGATTTAAATTTAAGTTCTTTAATGTATAGTGCATTTTTTAATTCTCCTTTGCATTGATTGCATTTTACTTTTTTTAATCCATAAGTAGGGAAGCCTTCATATACTTCGCTACAAATTGTACGTTTATTATAATTATATTGCTCTAGCCAGACACCTTTACATACAGGACAAGCTTTTAACTCATTTTTATTCATTTAAAGATTCCTTAATTATATTCTAAGCCACACTCTCTTAATACGCAGTCAACACATTAATTTCAATCACTTGAATAAAATGTGGCTTTAGAATGTTAAAATTATGTCATAACAATTATTATACAGTATAAACAGTGACACTCGAGGTATGCTATCTCACCTGCAATTAAAGATAAAGATCAGGCAGTCCTTTATCTGCTATGACATATAAATATTTGGGGAAGCCTAACTCCTTAAACTTCCCCTATGCGATGACAGTCTCATGCTTTCAGGCCATGATGAGTAGTTCACCAACTATCATTTAATTTTTGGGTGGTTTAACCTCCACCCTAGGTTCAGGAGACAATTAATGTCTTAACAACCACCAGTCTTATTCGACTGAACTGCAGCTACTAAGTCATCATCTTGCAATTGATAAGAACTACTTACATTATCGCCATTAACAGCAATAGTTGCATTAGAATCAATATTTAATTCTTCACGCAATTCGCAAATAGTTTCACTTTTAACTTCCTGTGTGACGAATCCGCCACCACTTAACACTTTGATCTTACGAGCCATTGTGTGCTCTCCTTATCTTACGAGTTAACTAGTATATCATCATCACCATCAGAATTGATAGTCAATGATAATTCTTTTCTTTCTTCTACAGCTTTAATTACTTCATCACGAGGTATCATAAAGCTCATAGCAGACTTTAGAGTATATGCTGAGCCTACATTAAAGACCCAATATAATACTTTACGTAAAGAACGTTTAGTCACTTTACCAGTATATGAAGCATACATATTAATTGTAGCTAAATAAGTAAAAGGACTTTTATTTTCTTTATTAATACGTTTTAGTACCGGAATACCGCCTAACGTTTTAAGAGCAGTGATACAATTATGAGTTCTATCACTTATTCTATTATGCCCACCTTTAAGATATATTTCAAGCTCTTGGGATGGACTCATTTTCATAACGCCATCATTAGTATGCATAAATAATTCTTCATATTCTTTCTTTGAAGATATATCTTTTACTACTAATGCAGGTATTTGTGCATCGGGGTCAATATAAGATAGAGCTGTAGCTCTTCTATGTCCGTCGATTAACTTTTTGTCTTCAGTTATAAGTACTGGAGTAATAACACCAGTTTTCTTAAAACTCAAGGCTAATGATTTAACTTTATTAGTTCTTTCTGCCGGGTTTAAGCTTGAATATTTCAGCTCTTTAACCGGAATAGATATTAAATCATAATCATATTGTTTTAATTGCATTTTTGCCTTCTTTCTTTTCTTTTATTGGTTCACCGGCTGCATCTCTAATTGAGAAGAGCCCTTTTATTTCATCTTCACTACTATCGTCATCAGTATGATTTAAGATAGCGTCTACATATCCTAAGATATAAGTTTCTGCTTCTTGCATGTAATCAAATGGACGGAGAGGGTGATCAGAGACCACCCCATCCTCTTTGACAGACAAGAACACAATATAATTAGGCTGTTCCATTGTTGCTATTCCCTTGCTTTTTAAGGAACCTAAGACCGGTTAATTCAAAATATCGTCTTTTGGTTGCCTCTATAAGAGTATCAGTTACGGTAACGCCAAATTCAGTCTTAGCTCCTAAGCCAAGCTTCTTGAATTTCTTTAATTGTCCTTTATAGAAACCTATTAGTTCTATGCGATTAATTGTCATTCTTTCTCCTTTCAAGAATATATTGTACGTGTATTTCTTTGGGCATCTTCCCGCCGAAGTAATGTTTTGTTGCAGCACATAGCCACATAGTACTTGTAGTAGTATATTCATCATAAACACCACCACCAGACTCTTCATGTTGTAAATGTAAAGTATAATCTGATGTTGGAAAGCTTCTATTTGAAAATACGAGACTAATCTTTTCGTCTCCTTTAGCAAGATAATCCAAGAAAGTATCTGCTCCTGCTACAAATGGTTCTTTTACTAAGTTATAATTTGGCTCATCAAACACCCACATAGGGCCATGTTTATAAGCATTTATAACACTTAAACTGTTCATTAATACATCTCCTTTTCTCTTGATTGCATAAAAGAATTATATTCTTTCTTTTCATGTATAGTACAATTCTTGCATATTAAATCGTATCTGTAATATTCTTGAATTGTATTTTCATCTAGCAATACTATTTGATATAATCTTCTCGTTTCCGGATGATTACTATATTTTTTACATAAGGCATCTATACCATTCCATATATGTGCTTTCCTATTACTTCCATCATAATTTAGTTTAGCATCATCAAATGGAATTAGAAATACAGAGCCTAAGTCTGGTCTTAATAACTCGGAATTTAATTCCCAATTCTTTTCTAGCATTATGTCTCCTTTAAATTAAGGGGGCAGTTTCCCACCCCCATAATTACCACATAATTATGTGTTTAATAAAGTATACTATTCCTAACCATAGCAATGTATTCAATGCTATTAACATACATAGTTCAAAATAGTCTTTAAGTGGCCTAAACATTTATTAGCTTCCCATAATGTTTTTGCATATTATTAAGAAGATTAGAAGAATCATCTTTTACATTAGATATTCTTTTCTGCTCTAATGCTACAGCTTGTATAATAATGGGATTATCTAATTCAGTTCTATATGTTGATAGTTCTTTAAGTTCACTATCAAGTTTCTCGATATAATTAGATAAACTATTAATCACAATAGTCACTTCTTTATTTTCTACGTTAAGCTTCATTACGCATCTCCTCATTTTTTTGTTTAGAATCAGGTGTATCTCCAAAGCCAAATGATTCTAGTAAGTCACTTTGTGAGCTCTCATCTAGATTATGTAGCGTTTTATGGAAATCATTAAGGTCATCCATCAATGTATTAACAAATTCTTGCTCTTCATCGCTGGCCTTTCTACTTAGCTCTACTTTATCAGTATTTAATCTAAACTGTAGGGCTTGAGTTAACATTATCCATTCTTTATATTTATTATCTATTATAGCATCAGATAGAATAGTAAAGAAATCACCATGTTTTCCGGGCACTTTGATAAAAGCTTTTCTCAACTGTATAATACAATTATGAAGCTCAGTCATTATTTGTAAATAAAACTGCGCAGGCAGCTCTTTTACACTTTTTATCTTGGTCATATTGTCTCCTTTGACTTTATGCGTTAATTAATTTGTTTGATAATATCCCAGCACATAGCCCAAAGCCATTGAAAACTCCACTCGAAGTTGCTTTATATGGACTACGCACCAAGAATAATAATGTGTGTGTATGCAAGACTTGATTAGTTACTTGCAAGAATCCGCTTCTATCCCCTAGTGAAAGGGCAATATCCTCTTGTTAGACTGTCGTCCTATCCTTATACTCCCTTGCGAGGAATACATTAGACAAAGCTATCATAGCTAATTAAGAGTGCATACACCATGAAGAATGGTTAAGTATGCTTAATACCGGGAAAAGACTAATCTTTTCTATTTAACTGAATCCTACATTGGGTCA
>Ga0098059_1000287_pt1 | contig 36117 bp, 28 predicted proteins | sample 20_taG_FD_92580 | JGI IMG/M metagenome (GOLD analysis project Ga0098059, IMG submission 92580) | Marine viral communities from the Subarctic Pacific Ocean - 20_ETSP_OMZ_AT15318 metaG | ecosystem: Environmental > Aquatic > Marine > Oceanic | place: Subarctic Pacific Ocean | collected 2015-01-19
AAAACTCCAAGCACTCCCGGCGTTGGAATTGAGCAGGCATAGCCTTCATTTCGCACAGCGGCAGAGAAGCAGTACATGCGCCGCGACGCAAGGGTTGCGGAGCGGAATTGCATGTTGTGCCTGGCGCGGCTAAGGAAGGCCCGTATCAATTCCTGTCGGTGGCTTTTGCTCCCCTTTTGTCCACACAAAAAGGGAAGAGAAACGTTTAAGGGAGTAATTATAGCCAAACAAAGATCCTGAATCACGCTGCACTTCGTTCCGCTGTTCAGGATGACGTCGTTGGTCGGTAGTTTAGAGAGCATCTCTAAATGCGAAGCAGGAGCTTCTAGAAGGCGTTCCTAACGAGGAAGTTGGGAACGAGGGAAAGGGAGATATCTAAGGATGTAAATAAGGGCTATTGGTTAATCAAAAAGCCTCCAAGCACTTCCGGCGTTGGAATTGAGCAGGAGTTGCCTTCATATCGCACAGCGGCAGAGAAGCAGAACATGCGCCGCGACGCAAGGGTTGCGGAGCGGAATTGCATGTTGTGCCTGGCGCGGCTAAGGAAGGCCCGAATAAATTCCTGCCGGTGGCTTTTGCTCCCCTTTTGTCCACACAAAAGAGGAAAGAGAATCGTATAAGGGAGTAATCATAGCCAAACAAAGATCCTGTCCGCCAGCTAGCGGACCCAGATGACGTTGGTCGGTAGTTTAGTGAGCATCGCCATATGCGAAGCTGGAGCTTCTAGAAAGCATTCCCAACGGGGACTTTGGGAACGAGGTCAAGTGGTAATGCTACAACGCCCTTAATTCAAATAGCTTTCAATTAAGTTACGAGGATGACTAGGTGGGGTAACCGGGAAATCAAACCATTCCTGTAATTCGACATCAAAGCCTGTGCGGTTAAGGTAGTTATGCAGTGCTTGGTTTAGGCCTTTGGTATACATTGGATGATCGGTGCCTTCAGGATCAACATGCCAGAGGTCGTTTTGGGCAAAGCCTTGGAATTCAGGACCTGTTACTTCAATACTAAACTCTTCAGGGTTTTTGCCAATCGGACTGTGTACCGTCGTTGTAAACAAGTGCCAAAAAGCAGATTGAATGCAATTCTTTTCAAAGAGTTGACGAACTACTTCTAAGGAATCGATGGTCTCTTGCTGAGTTTCGGTTGGGAAGCCATACATCAAGTAGGCATGCACCATGATGCCATTTTTCGAGAAGTTATTCGTTACACGACTCACTTGAGCGATATCCACCCCTTTATTCATCTTGGCAAGCAGGCGATCTGAAGCCACTTCGAGTCCACCCGTAACCGCAATACACCCAGCTTCAGCCATCAGCTCACAAAGCTCATAGTTAAAGGTTTTTTCGAAACGAATGTTGGTCCACCAAGTGATCTTAACCCCTCTTTCTAGCAAGGCTTTAGAAAGCGCTTTACACATTTTAGGCGGTGCGGCTTCATCCACAAAATGGAAGCCTGTGATACCGGTATCCTCAATGATTTTTTCAATTTTATCTACCAAGAGATCCGCAGTCGAATTTTGATAATTGCCAATGTAATCTAAACTCACATCACAGAAGGAACACTGTCGCCAATAGCACCCATGCGAGATGGTTAGTTTATTCCAGCGCTTATCGGTCCACATGCGGTGCATCGGGTTCACGACATCCAAAAATGACACATATTTATCATATGGCAAGCCTTGATAGTTTGGTGCCGGCAAGTTGTTGTGGTGATAGATGGTATTCGGAATCTTATTCTTGTACACCACTTTCTCATCTTCCAATACATAGGTCCTCTCAAGGTCATCAAGCCCCACTTTCCCTTCTTGGAACTCAATCATTTTAAGCAAGGGCCCTTCCCCATCATCTAGGGAGATGTAATCCACAATTTCGAAGATGCGAGGATCTTCCAAACTTCGTAGTTCGGTGTTGCAATAGCCCCCACCAAAAGCCACCTGTATATCTGGAAAAAACTGTTTGATAAACTGCGCACATCGCAATGCCGCGAATAGGTTCCCAGGAAAGGGTATGGTAAAACCAACAAGCGTTGGAGCGTATGCTTGAATCTTTTCCTCTAAGATGTTCAGCATCTCATCTTCAATCAAGGTAGGCTGATACCTCAAAAATTCATCCAATTGATCAAAGCTGCTAGCCGATGATCCAATTTGTTCAGCATATTTCGTGAAGGCAAAAAACTCATCCACATTCGCTTGTATATAGTCCCCTATCTCTTCCACAAATAGTGTGGAGTAGTGCTTGGCTTTATCAATAATGCCCTCATCACCTTCCGCCCATTCAATGTCTTTATTCACATTTTTGAGTCGATGCCCTTGCGGCAAAAAGCCCTCTTCTAAAATTTGACGTGCTGTTGCAATATCGTGTTGCTGTAGAAAGGCTATTACAGTATCAACTTGAGAGATATAAGCATCTCTATGGGCATGAAGCTCCGGAAAATGGTTATTGCCCAATGCTTCGGCTTCATCAAAAATCTCGTTTAAAAATGTACTTGTGAAGATGGTAGTAAATAACTCGATGCTTAAGTCGCAATGAGATACCGAAACATCATGTTCTTCCAAGAATCCTTTTAAGTACGCCGTGGCTGGATAGGCGGTATTCAGCTGAGTAAAAGGTGGTGTTATAAGAAGGAGCTTGGCTTGCATGCTACGCATTTGTGCATTGGGAAAATTACGTGGCTAAAATTACCCTTTTATGCGATGAAAATCAGGTTTCTACAACATCTATGGGAATTCTAATAGCATGATATTATGAACAAAAAATTTAAAAGCCATTTTCAAAACAATCGTGAAATATGTTTCATCGTATTGTTCCAGAATTTATCTGAAACAATAAATGATGTTTCCGTAAATGAACATCATTTTTACTTAAAATTATCTGATACATCTACTTAGGAATTCCACTCTTTTATGTTAAAACGCATCTCACTATATCTATTCCATATCTTTTCTACTCTTATAGTTTTACTCATTGTTGGTTTAATCATCCTCCTATCTGAAGACGGTGGCATTCACTATGGTGATAACCCAATAAAGATGACATGGGACAATGATGGCCCGTATGTTTTTTATGAAGGGGACTCGCTTTTACATGTTCAATACGTTCACGGAAAAATGGATGATGGTTTTTACTCTACCAATGATCTCTATCCGATTGATTCAGCATTTAAATCAAAAAGCTATTTTAACCTAGATTCCACTTCTTTTTCATTTTATATAGACGCAAATGCCATCCAAATACCCGCTACAAAATATTCCGATGATGAACCCATTTTCGCGGTTTCAGATATCGAAAGTGGATACAAAACATTCCGAGACTTATTACTTCATAACGAGATTATAGATAAAGATCTGGAGTGGAATTTTGGTCAAGGTCATTTAGTATTGGTAGGGGATTTTGTTGATCGAGGATTTTCAACAACTCAAACACTTTGGTTCATCTATAAACTAGAGCAAGAAGCTCAAAAAGTGGGTGGAAATGTGCATTTCATTTTAGGAAATCATGAGCTCAAAGTTATGCAAGCTAATTTTGAAGCTAGTTCACCTAAATACGCTTACCTCTCTTACATTCTAAAGAAACAGCAGCATCAGCTTTATAATCGACAATCATTTTTGGGGAGGTGGATGTCATCAAAGAATAGTCTTGAATTGATAAATGGACATTTATTCGTGCATGGTGGAATTCATCCAAAAGTTGCACAGCTCAATTTCGATATTGATCAAATGAATGAGTTTTTAAGAAGCAGGTATTATGACGGTTACTTTAAGCAGCAACAAGAATCTGCAGAACAATTACTCACATCTACACAAACAGGTCCTAATTGGTATCGTGGATACTTTAAGGATGAGACATTAACCCAAAAAGATGTAGAGTTAGGATTAGATTTATTTGGAGCTGAAGCCGTAGTAGTAGGTCATACTCTTCAATCTAAAGTAAATCGTAGTTTCAATGGCATAGTTATTGGCATAGATGTTCAACACCCCAACGACTACCATAAAAATTGGCCTAAAAGATCATCTGAGGCTCTGCTCATTACAGATGGTAAATACTTTAGAGTTTTAGCAGATGGTGAAAAAATTGAAATTTAATGCCCATTAATTAATACGAGTTCCTAATGAATAACTTATTCTTATTTCTGTTTGTGCTGCTAATGTTCTCATGTGATGATGCATCCAATAATAAAGATATTCAACGTCTAGATGGTTCAACCATGCAGGAAGAGCAGTTAACTAAACACATTCAAGCCTTAGTAGATTCAGCCAATGTTTCGGGGTTAACGGTAAGTATTTTTAATGAGCACTCCCTGCGTTATCAAAAAGCATTTGGGTACTCAAATGTGGCTTCTAACGATAGCTTGCAAACCAATCAGATATTTTATGGCGCTTCCTTAAGTAAAGCTGTATTTGGATACATTGTAGCTGAGTTAGTGCACGAGGGAAAAATAGACTTAGACAAACCGTTAGAAGACTATTTGGAGGTCCCCCTTCCCGAAATGCCTTTCAAAAGAGAATGGAGAAATTTCTCAAAAATAGCAGATGATCCCCGATATAAAATAATCACTCCACGTATGTGTATGGCGCATACCACTGGGTTACCAAACTGGAGATGGCTGAGTAGAGAAGGTGAATTTACGCCTGATGGTGAAATTAAAATCTATTTCGACCCTGGCACTGAGTATAGTTACTCGGGGGAAGGTATTCGGTTATTACAAAAAGTGATGGAACAACACCTAGACGTTGGCTTGGAGGAGCTAGCTCAAGATCGTGTATTCACACCGCTAGAAATGAAGATGAGCAGTTATGTATGGCAAGATAGATTTGAGGATGTATATGTTAATGGGCATACCAAAGACCAGCAAATTATTGAGAAAGATATAGAAGACGAAGCTGGTGCGGCGGGCTCTATGGAAACGACTCCAGAAGACTATGCCAAATTTCTAACGCATGTTATGACCTTAGCCAGTAATGACTCCGAAATCACAAATATATTATTCGAACCGAATATTGAAATCAACTCGAAAAAGCAATTTGGCCCACTTTCCCTTGAAAAGACAGATGCTAATAAAGCCATCGGTTTAAATTACGGACTAGGTTGGGGCATACTAGATTCCCCATATGGAAAAGGATACTTCAAAGAAGGTCATAGCGAAGGATTTCAACATTACTCCATCATCTTTCCAGAAGCAGGAATTGGCATGTTACTCATGGCAAATAGCGACAATGCGGAAAGTATCTTCAAAGAATTGCTAGAACTTGGCATCAAAGACACCTACACCCCATGGTATTGGGAACACTACATACCATACAACATGTAAGCATTGGAGCTTAGAATTATTCTTAGAACATCTGATACATGGTAGTAACGATAATCCCCTTTCCTGCATTGGGTTTTATCGTGAGCATAGTCTGCATCGATTTTGGTTTTAGGTTAAAAGGAGGTTGAGTGAGCTCTACCCCACTCCCTTTCTTCACGCGAGTGCCTTGCCCTGAGATAATATCCGTATTAGCCTCAAATTTGCCCTCTGGAAGGTGTTCGGTTACAATCACATACTGGTAAGTGGGAAGTTTATTTACCACGCGTGAAATCTCCGCATTAGAAAGATGCTGTAGAACTTGTCGTAGCATCGCACAATCGGCTTTAGGTAGTTCATCTTTGGCTATGTCTAAGCAATGAAATTCTAAATGATCCGCTTTAAATAACGTCTTGTTGTGCTTAATTAAAGCTTCAACGATATCTACCGCGTGATAGTGGGAAGCATATGGAAGAAGCTGCCGACCTACATTGAAATCTCCACTTCCTAAATCACATAAAGAAAGTGGGTGTTCAAAAGATTGAAGAAAAGATGTCACAACTTCTATGTAGGGATCTACGATATCAGGATTATGTGAGCCATCTCCCGAATAAAATTCACCTTCTTCACCACCCCAAAGATTTATGGCATACACCTGCTCCATAGCCTTTTTGGTAGGCCAAGGCTTTTTGGTTTTCTTATTTGAAGTTGAGGAGTTTTTCTTTGCCATTTAACAAGCCATTATAAAAAGGAATAATAGGGTTATTCACCTTTTGATGTATGTATTTCCAATAGATATTAAACAGTAATTAATCATAGTTGTAGACCACCCATAATTTACCGTACTTCAACTCAATAATTTATACCAAAATGACACTGCCACTCATGTGTGGCTCTCGATTAAATCAATTATATGGAAACCGTCAGTTGTGATTATTGTGGCTCAAATAGCTACACCACAAAGTTTGAAATAAACGTTACAGATCAAGTATTAAGGTATTACAGGTATGCTCGAAATATCCCTAATAAAGAAGAGATGACGGGAGTTCAAACTATTGTTACCTGCGATGATTGCGGACTGATGTACACCAATCCTAGATTCAATACAGAGGAATTAAACCTAGTGTACTCTTCCGAAAAAATTATAGGGGGAAACTGGAGAAATTTTTGGTATTTGTTCGATTCTAAGGCTCCAGATGCCTTTGAAAGCGGTGAACGCGTAGAGACATACAATCCTAATTTATATCAATGGAAGTTTGATATCATTGAAAAGTATTGTGGGAAACCGGAAGGTAAACAAGGTTCAAAACTACGACTTCTAGATATAGGTTGTGGAGATGGTAAATTTGTGCACGATGCCATCGAACGTGGCTATGATGCCATGGGAGTAGATTTAAGTCCAGATCGTGTTGCTAAGGGTAAAGCACTTCATAATTTACAAGACCACCAAATTGCATGCATGAATGTGGACGACTTTCAAGGTGAGGACAAATTTGACATCATTGTGATGTGGGATGTAATCGAACACGTTGAAAGCCCTTCTTCCCTGCTACAATCCATTCAAAAAATTGCCCACAAAGATACCAAGATCTTTGCCCTCACTATGTCGATTGACTCCATCACATATAAGCTGTTTAAAGAACACTGGACTTATATAAACCCTACTCAACATCTCCACTATTTTTCTCATAATACGATGGAGCAACTCTTTGCAAAATGTAATTTCAAGCTATTAGGGGTTGAAATGGATAATTCTAAGAATAAGAATGTTATCCATCTTTGCGCTCGTATTCTTGTAGGTCAGCTTAATCAGTTCTTCTTTTGGATGTTCGCCCACAAAAAAGGCATTCGAAAACTCTTTAAGCCTTTCTATGCCGGTATTTCAGATGAACGCATGATGCTTCGCCTAGAAAATCTACATCCCGGAAAATATATCGGTAGATACCACGATAACTTTGTATTTGTTGGGGAATTAGAAAAATAACTAAGCCTTAATTCAACCCCTTTTCTTATACCAACACACCTTCTTTAAAAAAATATATCTACACATTTGCGCAAGTAAATTATTGCGTATATATTAGCAAGTAATTACTTGCACATTAATCACCTTTGATATGAGACGAGACGTATTTAATGCCATCGCCGATCCTACACGTAGAGATATCCTTCTAACTTTAACAGAAGACCCTCACAACGTAAACGCCTTAGCAGATAGATTTGATATGAGCCGACAAGCCGTTTCTCAACACGTTAAATATCTACATGAATGTGGTGTGATTACCATAAAAAAGGAAGGTCGTGAACGATTCTGTATGCTTGACCCTCAAGCACTTACTGAAGTGGCAGATTGGTTAGAACCATTCCGAAAATTATGGGAACAACGATTCAATCAACTAGACCAATTATTAAAAAACAAAAAATAGGATGAGGAGTTTTAATGATGAACGATACTAAATTTACCCAAGATGGTAACACGTTAACGGTAGAACGAACTTTTGATGCCGACTTAGACACGGTGTGGCCCTATTGGACCGAAGCTGAACTGTTAGACCTTTGGTGGGCACCTAAACCTTGGGTTTCAAAAACCAAAGAAATGGATTTTAGAGAAGGTGGACGCCGTTTATATGCTATGTGTGGTCCCGAAGGGGAAGAACATTGGTGCTTAGCTACTTACACTCGCATAATTCCAAAATTATCGTTTTCTGGGAAAGATGCTTTTTGTAATGAAGAGGGCTTCATCAATGAAGAGCTACCGGTATCAACCTACACCAATACCTTTACAGATGAAGTCGGTAAAACCCACGTTACTGTACTTTCTGTCTATGCTTCTGAAGAGCATTTAAAGCAAATCATTGATATGGGTGTTAAGGAAGGTCTTAGTATGATCTTTGATACGCTTGATGAAATCCTAAGCAAGTAGCACACTCTTTCATTTATATTCGAGCGATGGTCATTTGATCATTGCTCGTATATGGTACAAAGCTCGATTCAAACAGTCGTACTTACCAATGTTATTGAATAGTGGCCATAAAAAAAGCCAACCCTCTATCGAAGATCGGCTTTCTACGTTCCCTAATTGAATTGGAGAACAGGATTATTTTTCTTCTTCTACTACTGATTCAGCTAGAAGAGTAAGCTTGTTATTCGCTACTTCAACGAAACCTCCAGAAATGGTGTAGTTCGTGTCGCCGTCATTCTTACGGATTAACACTTCACCCTTCTCAAGAGTAGATACGATAGGCGCGTGATTGGCCTTAACTTCGAAGCTACCTTGAGTTCCAGGCATCTTTACACCGGTAACATCACCTTCGTATAAAGAACCTTCCGGAGTTAATATCTGTGCTTTAAAGATGCTCATAGTTTCCTTGATTAAGCTTCAGGCGCTTCAGCCAACATTTTTTCACCTTTCGCGATCGCTTCGTTGATGTCGCCTACCATGTAGAACGCACCTTCTGGAAGATGATCAAGCTCACCGTCGATAATCATTTTAACACCTTTCACAGTGTCTTCAATCTTAACGTACTTACCAGGAGCTCCAGTGAACTGCTCAGCTACGAAGAATGGCTGAGAGAAGAAACGCTGAACACGACGTGCACGGCTTACAATAAGTTTATCTTCATCAGATAGTTCGTCCATACCAAGAATCGCGATGATATCCTGAAGGTCTTTGTAGTTCTGAAGTAAGATAGTAGCTTTACGAGCAGTGTTGTAATGCTCTTCGCCTACTACTTTAGGATCAACAATACGTGAAGTTGAATCTAGTGGATCTACCGCAGGGTAAATACCGATCTGAGTCAATGCACGGTTTAGTACTGTTGTTGCATCCAAGTGAGTAAAGGTTGTAGCTGGAGCCGGATCCGTTAAATCATCCGCAGGTACATAAACAGCCTGTACAGAAGTAATAGATCCTTTCTTAGTAGAAGTAATACGCTCCTGCATCGCACCCATCTCGGTTGCTAGCGTTGGCTGGTAACCTACCGCTGAAGGCATACGCCCTAGAAGTGCTGATACCTCAGAACCTGCCTGAGTGAATCGGAAAATGTTATCGATGAATAATAGGATATCACGAGATACTTCATCACGGAAGTACTCAGCAATAGTTAATCCAGATAGTGCTACACGAGCACGAGCACCAGGAGGCTCATTCATCTGACCGAATACAAGCGTTGCTTGTGATTCTTTTAATTTAGTTTTGTCTACTTTGCTAAGGTCCCACTCACCTTTCTCCATAGACTCTTTGAATTCATCACCGTAGTTGATTACACCACTCTCGATGAACTCACGAAGAAGGTCATTACCTTCACGAGTACGCTCACCAACACCAGCGAATACTGAAAGACCACCGTGCTGCTTTGCGATGTTGTTAATTAATTCCTGAATAAGTACGGTTTTACCTACACCGGCACCACCGAAAAGACCAATCTTACCACCTTTAGCGTACGGGCAAAGAAGATCTACTACTTTAATACCTGTTTCCAACATCTCTGTTGAAGTCGCTAGCTCATCAAAGTTCGGAGCCTCACGGTGAATTGGGTAGTTCTGTTTTCCTTCAGGTGCTGAGATACCGTCAATAGATTCACCTACTACGTTGAATAGACGACCACGGATATCTTCACCAACTGGCATTGAAATGGCTTTGCCAGTATCCACTACTTCCATTCCACGAACTAAACCATCGGTTGAGTCCATCGCGATAGTACGCACACGATCTTCACCAAGGTGCTGTGCAACCTCGAGATAAAGTGTTGAACCATCAGTAGGGTTTTGAATTGTAAGGGCATTTAGTACGGCTGGAGTTTCGCCGTTTGAAAAGTCAACGTCTACTACAGGTCCAATAACCTGTGCAATTGTTCCTTTATTCATGTGCTAAATCGCGATTATATTAAAAATTTTAAGTGGGTTGAGTTTCTTAAAACTTGCACTCCTGCAAAGGCTGGTAAAGATAGGCAGATATAGATACAGAGGCAATCGTTTTTCGCACTTAAAATAATCTCTTTTTTATTTGTGTAAAATAAATCACCCTTCACATTCTCTTCATAAATGCTCACTTTATTACAGCGTATTTATCTACTTGTAATAACAATGGCTTTGCACTCATGGATGTAGAAATTTTATCCCGCATACAGTTCGCCTTCACTATCGCTTTCCATTACATCTTCCCTCCTCTTAGTATTGGTCTTGGTTTAATGATGGTTCTATTTGAAGGAAACTATCTGATCACTAAAAATAAAAAGTATGAACAATTAGCTCGGTTCTGGACCAAGATCTTTGCCGTTACCTTTGGCCTAGGTGTAGCTACAGGCATTGTGATGGAGTTTGAGTTTGGTACCAACTGGGCTACCTACTCCCGGTATGTGGGCGATATCTTTGGTAGTGCACTTGCTGCCGAAGGGCTTTTTGCTTTTGCCCTAGAATCGGGTTTTCTGGGTATACTTTTATTTGGGTGGAACCGAACCAGTCCACCTGTCCATTTTATTGCCACGGTAGGAGTTTGGATAGGAAGTATGTTTTCAGCGGTATGGATTGTGGTTGCAAACTCATGGCAACAAACCCCCACGGGGTATCATATTGTAGGGGAAGGCATGGATGCGCGTGCCGAAATCGTTGATTTCTGGGCCATGGTTTTTAATCCTTCGAGTGTAGATCGTGTGCTTCATGTTTGGAATGGATCTTTATTAGCGGGTGCTTTTATGGTGTTGAGTGTAAGTGCATGGTACCTGCTTAAAAAACGCCATGTTGAGTCTTCCAAAAGTGCATTCAAAATTGCCTTGATGGTAGCTACAACCTGTTCATTACTCCAATTGGTAAGTGGACACTCATCCGCTGAAGTTGTAGCAGAACATCAACCTGCAAAGCTAGCCGCAATGGAAGGCCATTTTGATTCCTCTAAACCGGCCGACCTCTACTTATTTGGTTGGGTGAACCGGGAAGCACAAAAGGTAACGGGCCTTGCAATTCCTGGAGGAACGAGTTTCTTACTTCACCAAAATTTTGACACGCCTGTAACAGGTCTCAATGATTTCGCCCGAGAAGATCAACCCGATGCTGTAAATGCCGTATTTCAGTTTTATCATATCATGGTATCCATTGGAATGATTTTAATAGCACTCACACTTTGTGCCTGCTTTTATCTGTGGAGGGGCAAACTATTTCAAACACAATGGCTACTTTGGGTTTTTGTGCCATCGGTGTTGCTTCCTCAAATTGCGAATCAAGCGGGATGGTTCGCCGCTGAAATGGGTCGACAGCCATGGGTCGTGTATAACTTACTTCGCACTTCCGATGCACTTTCTAAGTCGGTGCAAGCAGGACAAGTACTCTTTTCCATCATCCTCTTTGGTATTGTGTATTTCATCCTCTTCTTACTGTTTATATATCTATTGAATAAGAAAATTCAACACGGACCTGAGGAACTCGATACCGACACCTCCGATATGTATACTGATAAACTATCACCTGCTAAATAATAAGACCATGACAGAACTCGAATATTTCTTAGGACTAGATTACAATACTTGGTGGTTTCTTGTTGTGGGTGCGGTGTTTTCAGGCTATGCCATTTTAGATGGCTTCGACATGGGAGCTGGAGCACTTCATTTATTCATTAAAGGAGATGAAAACAGACGCATTGCCTTCAATGCTATTGGGCCCGTTTGGGATGGAAATGAAGTTTGGCTAGTTATTGGTGGAGGAACCCTCTTTGCCGGCTTCCCTGAAGTGTATGCCACTTTATTCTCTGCTTTTTATATCCCTATCATTCTATTTCTAGTGTTGCTCATATTCAGAGCCGCTTCCATCGAATTCCGCAGTAAAGAAGAAATGAGTTGGTGGCGCACCACTTGGGACGTGAGTTATTGTATATCAAGTATTTTACTCGCGTTCATCCTGGGCATCCTACTTGGAAATGTTATGCAGGGCATTCCTCTTGATTCTGATTTTGAGTTCGCAGGGCATTGGCTTGGATTTTTAAATCCTTATGCAATCATTGTAGGCTTTACAACACTGGCTTTATTTATGATGCATGGAGCAATTTACTTATCCCTAAAAACAAAGGGGAAGTTGTTAACAAAGGTCACCCATTTTGTACGCTACACCGTAATTGGGTTTGTAATCATGTTCATCATCCTTTCGTTTTATACCATGCTCTATCTACCCGAGCAAACACAAATCTTTAAAGAGCACCCCACATTATTCATAGTCCCTATTCTTATGGTGCTTACCATTTCGAATATTACCCGATTGATAGCACACCGAAAATACTTCCCGGCTTTCTTATTCTCGGGTATAACCATCTGCTTACTGCTGATAGTAGCTGCATTGAATTTGTACCCAAACATTTTGGTATCTACCGTGGCAGAGGCTAATACATTGAATATATATAATGCCGCAGCTTCACAGAAGTCATTGGGGATTATGCTTACAATTGCTTCGATTGGTGCACCTCTTGCTATCTTTTATTCACTCTTTGTTTTTTGGGTATTTAGAGGTCGTGTTGAATTGGATGAGCACAGTTATTGAATAATAAACAAGCAATTCCTCGTTATTCATCATAGTTAGAAGAAACATGAAACAACCCCTTCCCTATGAATACGCTATTGCTCCTCCTCCTATTTTTGAGCGCACCTATGGGCGCAAACGCTCAAGCAGATACCGTAACAGTATCCACTAACATTGAAGATGTAACCGTTTATCGATCTCAAGCACAGATTGTACGTGTGGGCACCGCAACCCTAAAGCCCGGAAAAACCGTACTCATCTTCCCTAAACTCTCACGCTATCTACAGGCCAATTCTGTAAGTATTCAATCTAACGGCTCTTTCACCCTCTACTCTCAAAACAGCCGAATGAATTATCTGAGTAATTCAGATAAACGAGCAGAAATTGAGGCATTAGAGCGCCAAAAAGTAATTCTTCAAGACAAACTAGAGCTAAATAAATCTGACCTCATCGTTAATGAGCAAGAATTAGAAGTGATTCAAGCTGCTCTACAAGGACTTAAAAATGAAGCTTTAGGTGCATCAGAACTTACTCAGGTTTTAACGACCTATCGAACTGAGTTCAAGCGCTTGCAAGGTGACAAACGAGCGTTGAATCACTCCAGCAAAGAACTAAACGAACAGATTCGAAAGGTTAATAATCAACTAAATGTGTTAGGTGCGAATGGCCGCGAAACAGCACAGGAAGTGATAGCAATAGTAGAATCTAATAATGCACAGAAGGTAGATTTCACTTTAAGTTATATGGTTCATGGGGCGGGATGGGAACCAAGTTATGAAATCAGAACCCCTGATATTACCGACAACATCACCCTAAGCTACAAAGCCAATATTTACCAAAACACCGGATTCGACTGGGAGAATATCGCTTTTACCATTAGCTCTGCAGACCCAAGTGTAGGTTTTGAGTTGCCAGAATTGAACCCAGCTTATGCTCAGTTTTATACTTCTATTCCTCGTCCACGTCGCCAAGCTCCAGTGGCTCAAGAAATGCAATTAGAGGAGGTCGTAATTACGGGATATGGAAATGATCAACTCAAAGCTAAAGCCCCAGGAGTTAGTATTGTTCAGAATCAAACCAACTTCAACTATAAGTTAGACAAACCGTTTAGTGTGCCTTCCGATGGAGACTGGCATACCACAACCATTAGAACCGAAGATGCCAACACTAGTTACGACTACTACGCCGTACCTAAGCATGCTAAGTACGCATTTTTAACGGGAAATATTGAGGATTGGGAGTCCCTTGATTTAATAAATGGTGACGCTCAAATATTCTTCAATAATCAATTTATTGGGAATTCAACGATTGATCCTTACACCATCGAAGATTCACTTCAACTTTCTTTAGGGAAAGATGAACGCATTCTTATTAGTCGGGAAAAACTTAAAGAATTTGAAGAACGAAATTTCTTTGGCAATAAAACACGTGAAACATTGGTGTATGAAATCACCATTAAAAACACCAAACAAGCCCCTATTAGTATAAAAATAGAAGATCAAGTACCACTATCCACCGATGAAAGCATCAAGATTTCGGTTAGAGATCTGAGCGATGGTTCGCACAATAAAGAGTCGGGAATTGTGAGCTGGAATCTAAACTTGGAAGCGGGCGAACAAAAGGTGCTACGATTGAGCTATCAAATGGAATATCCTAAAGGTAAGCGTGTGATATACTGATTTAGCGGTGTTAAAACGCGAAATATTTCTGTGATTTTTGATATAGTTGCATTAGCAACTCCCCTCACAATATTTTATCTTTGAAGGAAATAAAGCCGGCTAGAAACCGGCTTGTTTCTTTTGAAGCATTCAAACAATAAAGGTGGCTCGATCACCTTTTTTTATAAGCACCTAACATCAATTAAAAACCTGAGTCCATTGGAACCCGAATTATCAGAAAGATCCGTCAGTGTAGAAATTCTACTAGAATTCGATAGAGAAAAAATTTTAGACTACTCCCTTGCCAATGAGTTGGACTCAAGAGAGAAAGCTCAGGTACGCGAGTATGTTCAGAATATTCTTCGCAAAAGAAGTTACCTCGACTTCCTAATCGACCACTTTTCGTCGGTGAGTTTAGAGGATATGAAGCCTGAGTTAAAGAACATTCTTCGTTTAGCTATTTACGATATGCTATTTATGGATAGCACTCCAGATTATGCAGCTATCAACGAAGCGGTAGACATCGCTAAGTACATGTTAGGTTCAAAAACAGGCGACCTTGTAAACGCAATTCTTCGCAACCTACAGCGTGAAGAACAAAACTTACCAAAGCCAGCTTTTAAAGACCGTACTAAGTTAGTAGCTACTACATTTTCACACCCTGAGTGGTTAGTAGCTCGTTGGAGTAAGCGTTATGGTGAGCGTGAAGCTTTCCAGTTAATGCAAGCGAATAATACGCGTCCAAATTACTTTGTGCGTGTTAACACCATTCGTACTAAGCCTGAGAACTTTGAAATGCGCATGGATAAAATGGGCATCGAATTTGAAGCGAGCGATTGGTTACCAAATTTCTACAAAGTAGACAGCGTGCAGCCATTCATCGAAAAAGGATTATTTGCGAAAGGCCTTTGCCATGTTCAAGATCTAGCGGCTGGTTTTGCACCCTTTGTACTCGATCCTCAGCCAGGTGAGAAAATTTACGACTTGTGTGCCGCTCCAGGTACCAAAAGTATCATGATTGCTGATTTAACTGAAGCAAAAAGCGATATCCTTTCTGTGGATATTTCAGCAGAACGTTTAGAGAAACTTGCTGAAAGCGCTCTCAACTTCGGTGCTGAAAACATCAAAATCCGTCGTGGCGATGTACTCGAACTTTCTTTACCGCTCGCCGATGCTGTTTTACTTGATGCACCATGTACTGGAACAGGTGTACTAAGCAAACGTGCCGATTTACGTTGGAGGCGTGATGAAGAAGGCTTAAGAAAAGCTGTTGAGCTGCAAGAGCAATTGCTCGAAGAAGCAGCGAACATGGTTAAACTTGGTGGCCGTTTAGTGTACAGTACATGTTCACTAGAGCCAGAAGAGAACATGGACCAAGTGCATAAGCTTCTCGATAAAATGGAAGACAACTTCGTACTTGAATCGCTTGAAGATTTTGTACCTGAAGAAATCTTAGCTGAAGACGGCAAAGCTTATCAAACCTATCCACACAAACATGGTTGTGATGGGCACTTTGGCGTTCTGCTAAAACGTGTGAAATAACACAACTATCCTTTTTATAAGTGACAGGACTTTTGTTCTGTCACTTTTTTATTCTTCTAGATATTCTAGAACTCTTTTAATTCCCTGAACGACTAAAGCTCTTTACAGTGAAAGAAGCCGCTAAGAACAAAGAAATTCCAGCTCAATACAATCCTTCCAACATCGAAACCAAGTGGTACGATTACTGGATGAAGGAAAACTATTTTCACTCTACACCTGATGATCGTGAACCATTTACGGTAGTAATTCCCCCACCTAATGTAACGGGTGTACTTCACATGGGGCACATGCTGAACAATACTATTCAGGATGTATTGGTTAGAAAAGCTCGAATGCAAGGCTTCAACGCTTGTTGGGTACCGGGAACCGATCATGCTTCTATTGCTACCGAAGCAAAAGTAGTTCGTAAGCTTCGTGAAGAAGGCATTAAGAAATCAGACTTGAGTCGTGATGAGTTCATGGAGCATGCTTGGGAATGGACGCATAAACATGGCGGCATCATCCTTGAGCAGCTTAAGAAATTAGGGGCTAGCTGCGATTGGGATCGCACTACATTCACCATGGATGAAAAGTATTCAGAAAGCGTAATTGATACTTTTATCGACCTGTTTAACAAAGGGAAGATCTACCGTGGTGCTCGAATGATCAACTGGGATCCAGCTGCTAAAACAGCCCTCAGTGATGAAGAAGTAATTCACAAAGAAGTAAATTCTAAACTTTACCACGTTCGCTACCAAGTAGCGGGTACCGACGAGTATGTTACTATTGCTACTACTCGTCCTGAAACGATTTTAGGTGATACGGCAGTATGTATCAATCCTAACGACGAACGCTATACGCACCTTCATGGTAAAAAAGCCATTGTGCCTTTAGTAAACCGTGAAGTGCCTATCATCTTGGATGATTATGTGGATATGGAATTTGGTACAGGGTGCCTAAAAGTAACTCCCGCCCATGATGTTAACGATTATGACTTAGGTGAACGCCATAACTTAGAAACCATCAACATGATGAATGCGGATGGTACCATTAGTGAAGAAGGCGAGCTTTATGTTGGTATGGATCGTTTCGACGTTCGTAAGCAAATCGTAAAAGATCTTGATGAAGCAGGTAATCTTGTTGAAGTTGAAGATTACCAAAATAAAGTAGGTTATAGCGAGCGTACTGATGTGGTTATAGAACCACGCCTATCATTGCAGTGGTGGGTCGCTATGAAAGAATTGAGCCAGCCTGCTTTAGAAAATGTGATGAACGACAACATTCAGTTCCATCCGGCTAAGTTCAAAAACACTTATCGCCATTGGATGGAAAATGTTCGTGATTGGTGTATCAGTCGCCAGCTTTGGTGGGGTCATCGAATTCCTGCTTACTATTACGGTGAAGGTGAGAACGATTTTGTAGTGGCTAAATCAGCCGAGGAAGCGCTGAAACTTGCACAGGAGAAATCAGGGAATGCTTCCTTAACTGCGGCAGACCTCAAGCAAGATGAAGACGTACTCGATACATGGTTCTCGTCGTGGTTATGGCCAATCTCTGTATTCGATGGCTTCTACGAAAAAGACGAAGTTGACTACTATTACCCAACCAACGACTTAGTTACCGCTCCTGAAATCATGTTTTTCTGGGTAGCGCGTATGATTATAGCCGGCTATGAGTACCGTGGTGAAATGCCATTCAAGAATGTGTATTACACCGGTATTGTTCGAGATAAGCAAGGTCGTAAGATGAGTAAAAGCTTGGGGAACTCACCCGATCCTCTCGATCTCATTGCTCAATATGGTGCTGATGGTGTTCGTATGGGTATGCTATTCGCAACACCAGCGGGTAACGACCTCCCCTTTGATGAAAAGCTTTGTGAACAAGGCAGTAAGTTCTGTAATAAAATCTGGAACGCTTTCCGCTTCTTAACCATGAATATGGATGAGAACGAGACCTACACACCAACTATGGTTATTGATGAGGATAACCTCGTAGACCGTTGGATGCTAAGCCGTATCAATCAAACTATTAAAGAGGTGGAAGATGACTTCCAAAACTACCGCCTAAATGATGCACTCAAGAAAGTGTACTCTTTAATTTGGGATGACTTCTGCGATTGGTATATCGAGCTTGCGAAGCCTAATAACTATGGCGACAAGTTTGATGTTGCTAAAATGAACATCGCCCTTGGTATGTTCGAGCAACTGATGAAGTTATTACACCCATTCATGCCATTCATTAGTGAAGAAATTTGGCAGTACATCGACGAGCGTTCTAACAAAGAAGCACTTTGTATTTCCGAGTGGCCTAGCTACAACGAAGAGCAAGTGTTTGAAGATGATATCGCACTCTTCGAGCGTATTCAGCAAATGGTATCCTCATTGCGCAATATCCGTGCTGAAATGGGCCTATCGCCAAAGGCTGATATTGAAATTCAGATTAAGTCGGACGATGCTGAACGCCTCAATGACAACGATTGGATTATTCGTAAGCTACAGTCGGTGAAGTCGCTCTATATTGCCTCAGAGATGGAAAAGCCTAAGGCCTCTGCTTCTGCACTTATCGACAAAGATGAACTCTATGTACCGCTTGCTGATCTTATCGATGTAGATAAGGAAAAGGAGCGTATTCAAAAGGAAATCACTCGTGTTGAAGGGTTCCTTAAGGGAGTAAATGGCAAGTTGAATAACGCTAATTTCGTAGACAATGCCCCTGACGCGGTTGTTCAAAATGAACGTAATAAAAAGCGTGACGGCGAAGCCAACTTAGAGAAGCTTAAAGCACAACTAAAAGACTTCGAGTAAAGCTGTTTGCGAAATGAAGGCATTGCTTTCATTTCGCACAGTGTCAGATAGAAGAGCATTAAGAATGCATTCCCAACGAGGTCGTTGGGAACGAGGTCAATCGGTTGCGAAGGGTCTCTACCCCTGAACTAGCTATGAATAATTCTCTTATTTGAGATTCTTCGTGTTAACACCCTTCAGCATCAATGCAGCCTTTCCTACTCAGAATGACAGCTTTTTTATTAGATCTTTAAACTTCTCATTTCACGCGAAGTGACAAAATGTTTAGTATCTCTATCTTTGTCATATCGACCAGAGGGAGATATCTAAAGATTGACTCAACTATTCTAATAGAACTACAAGACTCCAAGCACTCCCGGAGTTGGAAATAACCATTCATAGCCCATTTGTATCCACCTATTCTAGTAAAAGGAAGAACAACCTAAGATTCCCTGTTTGACGAACCATCGGCATGGATTATTATCAACGCCTTGCTCAGAATCCGATGGGAGGAGTTTGGAATCTTATTGACCTTTTGGGCACTGGCGCCTGTCCCGTTGCAGAACGGGAGGTCAAGCCAAAAGTGTCAAAGAGTTACCCAATATCTACAAGGATGACGTCCGTTGTTGGGTGTGAAGTAAATTAGTGAAATTACATCGCTAATACTGAAGCTGGAGCTTCTAGAATACGCTCCCAACGGGGACGTTGGGAACGAGGGAAAGTGCCAACGAATTACCGGACATCTACAAGAATGATAGCTTTTTTATTAGATCTTTAGACTTCTCATTTCACACGAAGTGACAAACAACAGAAATATCATTGTAGCACCATTATTGCCACTAACTAGGGATAAGTACCTTCATAAAAATTCAAAAATCTACTCCCTCAATACTCTATTATTCTTCCTATATTCTAAACTTAGTTTTTGACCCGCTATGAGTAAATGAATCTTTCACATAGGCACCCCTTCTTCCCAAACTTTGGTATATATGAAGGTGGTTCAATGAACTAACACTTCAAGCAAATTGATCACTTAAACCACGTTGGATTGAAGACCTTTTCACTACAACCAGAGACACCCAAAGCAACCCCTGATTTCCTTAAAGGGCTTAACGAGCAACAGCATAAAGCAGTAACTCATACCGATGGCCCATTGCTTATAATTGCAGGTGCGGGTAGTGGTAAAACACGTGTACTTACCTTTCGAATTGCTTACCTGCTTCAGCAGTTTAAAGCAGCTCCCAATGAGATTTTAGCCCTTACCTTCACCAACAAAGCCGCTCGAGAAATGAAGGAGCGTATCAAAGATTTAATTGGTGATAAAGCACAGAAGTTATGGATGGGTACCTTCCATTCTATCTTCTCGAAGATATTACGTTTTGAAGCCGACAAACTAGGGTACGGCAAAGACTTCACCATCTACGATACCAGTGATTCTGAAACGGTGATAAAGCTCATTCTTCAAGAGCTTAATTTTGATCCTAAAGAGATTAAACCAAAAACGATTCGAAATAAAATCAGTGATGCAAAAAACCAGTTAATCTCTCCAGATCAGTTTCAACATCGTTTTGTAAGCAGCACTCTCGACGACATCACAGCTAAAGTGTATCAGATCTATATCAAGCGTTTGAAGCAGAGCAACGCCATGGATTTCGATGACCTGCTAGTGAAACCTATTGAGCTATTTGAAAACCATCCAGAGGTATTAGAGGCTTATCAAGATCGCTTTAAGTACATCATGATTGATGAGTATCAAGATACCAATCATGCCCAGTATAAAGTGACTAAAATGCTGGCAGATAAATTCAAAAATATCTGTGTGGTAGGTGATGATGCTCAGAGTATATATAGTTTCAGAGGCGCTGATATTTCAAACATTCTGAACTTCCAAGAAGATTATGAGAATGCCACTCAGATTCCCTTAGAACAAAACTATCGCTCCACAAAGTCTATACTGCAATGTGCTGATTCCATCATCAAAAAGAACAGTAAGCAATTAGATAAAACCCTGTGGACGGAAAAGAATTACGGGGATCCCATTACTCTTTTAGACAATTTTGATGAACGTGATGAGGCGAATCGTGTGGCCGATCATATCATCAATTTGAAGATGAGGCATGGCTACAAAAACAACGATTTCGCCATTCTGTATCGAACGAACTATCAGTCGCGCGTATTTGAAGAAGCCTTACGTCGAAAAAGCCTCACCTATCAACTTGTGGGTGGCTTATCCTTCTACCAACGAAAAGAAATCAAAGACGTTATAGCCTACCTCACACTATTGGTAAATCCACATGATGAAACGAATCTAATTCGAATCATCAATGAACCATCTCGTGGCATAGGCAACAAAAGCATCCAAGATCTGCGTGCCGAAGCTCGGAATACAGGTCAAAGTGTATGGTCGATCTTACAAGAAGTTGAATCCACAAGTGTTTATAAGCCTGCCAAGGTTCGTATTCGTGAATTTGTGAATATGATTCATCGATTGCGTTCTGACTTAGAAAATGGTGCTGGCCTTACCGATGCCACTCGTAATGTGCTTGAGCAATCGGGGTATATGAAAGCATTAGTGGAAGAAAACTCGCAAGAGTCGATGATGAGGCGCGAGAACATTCTTGAATTCCAGAATGCCATCGCTTATTACGAAAAAGGTGCTAAAAAAGCCTCTCTCAGTGCATTCCTCCAAGAAATTAGCTTAATCACTGATGGTGATAAATTTGATGAAAATAAACCAGCAATCACCTTAATGACTGTGCACGCCTCAAAAGGTCTTGAATTCCCATGTGTATTTGTTGTAGGCATGGAAGAGAATTTATTCCCTGTTGGTGGCCGAGAAGGATTTGAAGCCGACATCGAAGAAGAACGTCGCCTTTTTTATGTAGCTATCACTCGGGCAGAAGAGCGCTTGTATTTCAGCCATTGTAGAAACCGCTATAAATTTGGGGAAGAACAGCGTCAAATACGTTCTCGCTTTATTGATGAAGTAGATGCTGGTGTAGTTCGTACAGAAACAGGTGCTACCATCTCACAGCGACAAGATCGCTTTACATTAAACGACGAGCCACCAAAATCAACTACCTCATCCGGAACCCAAGTTGAATATGACTGGGAACAACCTATCAGCAAAAAGACTTACAAGTCAGCCTCAGGTAGTACCATTCAATATGATTACAGCGATGGCGAAGATCCCTTTCAAGTTGGTGCGGTTGTAGAACATGCAAAATTTGGAGTAGGTAAAATCGTTAGTAGGTCTGGATTAGGATTGGACACCAAAGTTGTTGTATTTTTTAAATCCAGAGGGCAAAAGAAATTAATGCTTAAAGCAGCCCCATTACAGGTTATAGGTTAGTACAGTTTTACAGACAGACGGCATTCGATTTATGAGGACATTGTTATTTACGCTCTTACTTAGCACACTAGCATGGTGTGCAACTATAGCACAGCCTGTAGTTATACCTCAGAATATGGCTTTGGGTGGCGGCGGTGTGACCTATATCACCGATTACAATGCCAATTTCATTAATCCTGCAAACCTGTTGATAAAAGATCGCAAGAGATCTATCGACATTGGATTATTCTCAACTACCACCTCCTTCAACGCTGTTCGGAATCACGAAAACTTATTTAACCAACTCGATAACTACCGGCTCTATTTCGAGAATTATGACGAAGGTAGCTATGATGTTAGCATGACTGAAAAGCGTGATATCATAGAAGATCATTACAAAAGAGAGCGCCTTCTGTCGGTTCATCAAGCCAATATGCAGTCTACACTTTTTGGCCTAAGCTGGAAGCGTAGTGATAAAGCATACTCCATCGCAATGCGAAGTAGAGTGGGTTCAACCATAGGCACCGGAAGAAACTGGTATACAAGTCAACCTGTTGTCCGCGATAATGTATCTATGTGGAATCAATCGTTGAATCACGACTATCAGATCCTCCACGAGATTTCCTTTGGCTACGCTGAAACACTTCCTCTTTTTAACGGCCTCAGTTCACGTCTTGATCGTTTTATGATAGGTATTGCCCCCAAATTTATCATAGCTGGTGCCTATCAAAATGCTGAGTGGAAAAACACTTACAGCAAAGCGGCTACTTCAAATGATGTAAATCGCTCCCAGACATTTTCATATAGAGCGGTAGGCAGTATCTCAGACGTAACCAAGGCATATTTGGAAGGTGAACCTGCTGATAACGCTACTACAAATCTTTTGACTTCACTTAAGAACGAGATTCAAAATGTATATGGCTATGGTGTTGGGCTAGATGTAGGCTTTACTTATTTACTTACCTTCGGAAGTGATTTCTCTACTTTAAATGATCGAGTTGAACAGACGCGAAAATCACTTCGTGTTTCATTTTCAATTACCGACATCGGTTTTGTGAAGTACAACAAACAAGGCATTGTATTCGATGAGCAAAGCCAAAATACCACTATTACTACAAGTCCAAGTTCAGGTTCATCAAGTACACCTTATGCAACCGATGAAGCCACTGAAATGTTTGTTGGGGCTCCGGGCCAATACTTGAACTACTTAGTGAATCAAAGCAACACCAATCCCTTCAATACCTTTGATTATTCAGAAGAATATTTCTCAACGATGTTACCTACGGCTGTAAATACTGGCATCATGTTGGAGTTAAATCGCATTAAAATGATGGGCGATTTCAGTGTGGGCTTATCAAATAATGCATTTAATACAACAAAATTAGTAACTTCAGTAGGTATGGAGTTACGTCCCATTAAGTTCTTACCTCTTCGAGGTGGAATACAAATAATTCCAGGACTCCCGGGCTCATTTAATGTGGGTACAGCCATTGAAACTAAGAAGTGGGACTTGTCATTATCCGCGGGCGTATCAGCGAGAGCTTTTACGAATGGTACATATACTTCGGGAATTGGCGTAGCGGCTTTACAGTTTCATTTATAGAGTTAGAGAAGTTAAACTGACAGTTTGCCCGACCAGCCTGACATTCTCCATAAAACTATGACGGTTTGTGTTTGCCTATAGTTTGGCTCTGTATTTGCCATGTGCATACCAATAAAGAAATTTTGAGATAATCCCTTTTATGAAAGACCGATTTAATATTTTTGAACGCTTAGACGAATCAGATCATGGGTTTGATGATTTTGAACAAGCTATTCCACTGATGTCTGAAGAGGAAGAGCGTGAACTCACGGAATCTGTAATCCCTGAGTCGCTTCCTATTCTACCTCTAAAAAACACCGTGTTATTTCCAGGTGTTGTTGTTCCTATTACGGTTGGTAGAGATCGCTCATTAGCACTCGTAAAAGAAGCCTATGCCGGTGATAAGATAATCGGTGTTGTTACCCAAAAAGATGAAGATGTTGAAGAACCCGAAGCATCTGATTTACATACCGTAGGTACTATGGCTCGTATCATCAAGCTGATTAAAATGCCTGATGGTAGCAAGAGCATCGTTATTCAAGGAAAGTCAGCGTTCGAAGTAGAAGAATTCACACAAAGTGATCCTTATTTCAAAGCCAAGGTGAAAAGCTATCCTAAAGAAATGGATATCCAAGGCGTTGAATTAGATGCATCCATTCGCAATATCAAGGAGACCGCAACTCGAATAATAAACCTGTCGCCAAACATTCCAACAGAGGCGACAATAGCGGTGAACAACATCAATAGTCCTTCCTTTCTATTGAATTTCATTTCATCCAACTTAAATGTTGGTATCAATAAGAAGCAGGAACTGCTCGAAATCCAAAACTTCTCTGAAAACCTAAAGAGAGTGATGGAGTTTCTGGAGCAAGAAGTTCAAGTGTTGGACATGAGCGAAAAAATCCGAACCAAAGTGAAATCGGATATCGATGACCAACAGCGTGAGTTCTACTTACGCCAACAGATGAAGGCCATTCAAGAAGAACTTGGCGAAGATGCAGAACACCAAGAAATTGAAAAACTGCGCGAGAAACTAAAAACCAAAGATCTTCCAGAGTACGCTAAAACAGAAGCGGAAAAGGAACTTCGTAGACTTGAAATGACGCCGAATTCATCTCCGAATTATGGAATCATACACAGCTATCTAGAATGGATTTTAGATCTTCCTTGGAATGAATATTCAGAAGACAAACTAGACCTGAAATACGCTAAGGAAGTTTTAGATGAAGACCATTACGGCTTAGAGAAAGTTAAGAAGCGTATCATCGAATACTTAGCCGTTCTTAAGTTAAAGCAAGATATGAAGGCTCCTATCCTTTGTTTTTACGGCCCTCCGGGTGTTGGTAAAACATCGTTAGGTAAGTCGATTGCTCGTGCTTTAAATCGTGAATTTGAGCGCTTCAGCTTAGGTGGAATCCGTGATGAGGCTGAGATCAGAGGTCATAGAAGAACCTATATCGGTGCTCTTCCAGGTCGTATTATCCGTTCTATGAAGAAAGCCGGAAAAGGTAACCCTGTTATCATGCTCGATGAAATTGATAAGGTTGGTGCCGACTACCGGGGCGACCCTACCTCTGCCCTACTTGAGGTTTTAGATCCAGAGCAGAACGATACCTTCAGCGACAATTACCTCGAACTCGAGTACGATCTTTCAAAAGTGCTCTTTATCGCAACAGCGAACAGTTTAGATACTATCCCTGCGCCACTACGCGATCGAATGGAAATCATTGATATCAGTGGGTACACATTGGAGGAAAAAACTCAGATTGCTAAAAAATATCTGATTCCAAAGCAGGTAAAAGAAAATGGCTTGAAGGAAGAACAAATTAGCTTCCACGACGATGCCATTGAACGCATCATCGACCAGTATACTCGTGAATCGGGCGTACGTAACCTTGAACGCCAAGTAGCAGGTGTTAGCCGTGGGGTAGCTGCAAAAGTTGCCGCTGGCGAAATCGATAACTTTGATGTGAAAGTAGACGACATCGAAGAGTTTCTAGGAAAACAGAAGTTCTTTAGTGATGCCGCTGAACGCACAACCGTTCCTGGTGTGGCAACAGGCCTAGCTTGGACCCCATACGGCGGTGATATCCTCTTTATAGAGGCTAGTGTTTCAAAAGGTTCTGGCAAACTGAATATCACAGGTCAGCTTGGCGATGTTATGAAAGAGTCGGCCATGCTTGCTGTTTCATACCTCAAAGCTCATTCCGAAACTATAGGAATTCCAGAGGAAGCCTTTAAGTATTGGGACCTACATATTCACGTTCCTGCAGGTGCTGTACCCAAAGATGGACCATCAGCCGGTGTTTCACTCATGTCGGCTATTGCTTCTATCTTTACACAACGTAAGGTTAAAGGTACAATCGCCCTTACGGGTGAAATTACCCTACGTGGTTTAGTACTTCCTGTTGGTGGCATAAAAGAGAAAGTATTAGCTGCAAAACGTGCAGGTATCAAGCAGGTATTGTTACCGAAAAAGAATGAGAAAGACGTCGCTGAAATCGAACAAGATGTAATCGGTGATCTTAAAGTAAATTACCTAGAACGTATGGATGGAGTGCTCGATCTGATGCTCGAGAAAGAGACGATGAACGACCCCACTGAATACTTTAAAGTAAGCGATGCTTATAAAAATACAGTTTCTGGAAATGGAGCTGGAAGTTCACAAGTCACCGTGAACAAGTAACTTAGAAAAGCGAAGGACTTCCCTCCTTCGCTTTTTTTATTTATCTCTTAGAAGTCGGAACTAAGCCCCCAATCATCTCTTATAAATAGTGTAATTACAAACTATTAATTCAAGAGATTAAATAAGATGAATACCGACTTAAGTAATAAAACTGTTGCCATTTTAGCTACCAACGGTTTCGAAGAAATTGAACTTACCAATCCAAGAGAAGCACTCGATAATGCCGGTGTAAAAACATTTTTAGTGGCGCCATCAGCCGAGACTATCCGTAGCTGGGATTCAGATAAATGGGGTGGAGAATTTGAAGTGGATGTGAAGCTTGAAAATGCTAAAGCCGAAGAGTTTGATTCATTACTACTACCTGGTGGAGTTATAAACCCCGACCAACTTCGTATGAATGAAGACGCCTTAGATTTTATCCGCGCATTCTTTGACGCTGGTAAACCCGTAGCCGCAATTTGCCACGGTCCCCAAATACTCATTGAAGCAGGTGTACTTGAAGGTAGAACGATCACCTCTTATCCATCCATTAAAACCGATATTGAAAATGCAGGTGCTCGCTGGCTCGACCAAGAAGTAGTAGTAGACGCAGGGCTTACAACTAGTCGCAGTCCTGAAGACTTACCTGCTTTTAACGATAAGATGCTCGAAGAGCTACGTGAAGGTGTTCACGATGACCAAACCACCTAATAGTTAATTACCTAAATTAAGCCCTGCTTATTCATTTAAGCAGGGTTTTTTTATGCCTGAAATTCGAGCAATTACCATCACACCCTCGTTAAATCTTAGTAGTTGTAAATGCTTCCTAAATGCTGTTAATTGGTTTTCAAAAATGGAGTATCACTATGGAGACCTCAGTATCGATTCTAATTAATAAGCCAAAAGAAGATGTTTGGGAAGCTATTACCGACTTCGAAAACTGCCAAAATTATATTGAGGCTATCGAAAGCCTAGAAATATTACACAATCCTGAAGACACACTCCTTGGCTTCAAGTGGAAAGAAACGCGTGTGATGTTCGGAAAGGAATCTACCGAAACTATGTGGATTACGGCATTTGCTGAAAATGAATTTTACCAAGCCCGTGCTGAAAGCCATGGTTCTATTTATACATCGCGACTATCCATTCAGGAAGAAGGCGAACAAACTCGATTAACGATGAGTTTTGCGGGAGAAGCTATTTCCTTTTTTGCTAAAGTGATGTCGAAGTTAATGAGTTCTATGATTATGAAATCTATGGACAAAGCACTCCTCAAAGACCTAGAAGACATCAAAACACATGTTGAGTCTAAATAAAATTTGAACGCTCGAGGCTGATTCATTTCATATTGTCATCGGATTAAATTATTAGGAGACAGTTACTTCACCTCGTTGTAATCCTCAAATTACTAGGTTTGAACCTTTCCAGATATTTGACCTCTTAGAACCAAGCGTTTGTTTATTGCACCACGATTAACTATCTAATTTGTACCAGTAACAACGCAATTTTTCATGAGTAACTCCCTCCTTTTAAAAAAGAAGCCTAATATCGAGTTTCATTTCTTGGAGCACGGCTTTCAACTAAATGATACCGAAACAGCATTAAACTCTGGATTTTACTCCTATCAAGAAATTCAATCTGTAGTATTACATAGAGTGTGGTTTCCCCGACTTTCGGTATGGATGCGCGTATTTACAACCTTCTTAAATGGGGTCCCCTTCTTTCCAGATGCCGATAGTTATAAATTTTCGAGTATCGTTATCCAAACCGACTCCTTAAAAATTGGGATTTGGTTAACCAATACAACTATGGCTAAACAGGCTAAGAAGCTCAAAGAGATGCTCGATAAGGTGGATGGGGGAAACAAAGCCTAGCCTTCAGCTTTCCTATGTAAACCATCCGACGGATTGCCCGTCGGGTGGTTGAATGACAAGCTATTTTATCTCAACACTGGTGAACATCGCAGATCCAGGCCTCACTCATCCATCGGACGGGGCATCCGCCCGATGGAATAGCCATATTCTCCATCCCTTTCTTAACCATCCGACGGATTGCCCGTCGGGTGGTTGAATGACAAGCTATTTTATCTCAACACTGGCAAACAATTCAGTTCCAGCCCTCACCCATCCATCGGACGGGGCATCCGCCCGATGGACTAGCCATATTCCTATTCCTCCCTAGCAAAGTCTGATTACTATACCTTATCTTTGGAGCTTATGGACGAACAACTCAACTCTATCATACTAAACGCTACAGGCGCTAATGCAATCCTTCAACAGGAAATAATCCAAGAGTTATGGAGTGGCTATGGCAAGATTCTTCGTGTAGGCTTAAAAGGTGCCACATCAAATAGCGTAGTAGTAAAACACGTTCAATTAACATCGAAAAAACAACATCCTCGCGGTTGGAATACTGATATCGGCCATAACCGAAAGTTGAAATCATACGAGGTAGAAACTAATTGGTACCAACAATACAGTAGAGAAAGTGCAGCTCGATTACCCCATTGTTTAGCGATAGAAAAGATGGATGGGCAGGTGGTTATGATTCTTGAAGATCTTAATGAAGCAGGTTACCATCTTCGAAAAACACAAGTGAGTTGGGATGAAATTTCAGCTTGTTTGAAGTGGTTGGCTCAATTTCACGCTAGTTATTTAAATCAGAAACACATAGGACTTTGGGATACCGGAACCTATTGGCATTTAAATACTCGTCCTAATGAACTTGAAGCGTTAACCGACATTCCATTAAAAGAAGCTGCCCACCTCATTGATGAAAAGCTAAATAGCTGTACATACAAAACTTTTGTTCATGGTGATGCCAAGCTAGCTAACTTTTGTTTTTCTGAACTGGGAGCGGTAGCAGGTGTTGACTTCCAATACGTTGGTGGTGGTTGTGGGATGAAAGATGTGGCATACTTTATTGGGAGTTGCCTTCACGAGGATGACTGTGAACAGATGGAAGATCAAATCCTTACCACATATTTAAATTATCTACATCAGGCCTTAGGAACGAAAAATGACGCCCTAGAAGAGGAATGGCGCCCACTATATAAAGTAGCTTGGGCCGACTTCCATCGGTTCTTAAAGGGATGGAGTCCTGGGCACTGGAAAATTAATAGCTATAGCGAGCGGGTAACAAAAGAAGTCATTCAGGAATTGATGACTCCATAGTTAGTCCTTTTATGTACCTAATTGTATTAATGGTTTATTTAATGCCATTATCCCAACTAGTTTCTTATTATTGGGCATGAAAAAAGGCAGAGTTATAGAATCTACAGGTAGCTGGTATAAAGTTGATACAGGAAACGAAATTATTAAAAGTCGTTTACCCGGTAAGTTTCGACTTGAAGACAAAAAAGTAACCAACCCTATTACCGTAGGCGATTGGGTGAGTCTGGATATCAACTCAGATGAAACGGGTTCTATTACTGAAATTCATGAACGTGAAAATTACCTTACCCGCCAAGCCACACATGGTAAACGTGGCGAACATATTCTCGTTTCAAACTTAGACCATGCCTTTGTGGTTCAAAGCATTCGTAAGCCAAAGCTTAATGAAGGCTTTATAGACCGTTTTTTAGTTACCTGTGAGGCCTATGAAGTGAAGCCTTCAATCATTGTTAACAAAATGGACTTAGCTACCAAGGGCGATAAAGCTTTTTTGGCGGATGTGTCGGCCGTTTATCAAGATCTCGGGTATGAAGTAATACCAACCAGTATTGAAGACCCAGAGAGTATTGAATTCTTACAGACTAAATTGAAAGGGAAAACCTCAGCATTCATCGGACCATCGGGTGTAGGCAAAACGAGTTTATTAAATGTGGTTGATCCTGACTACGATTTCAAAATTGGTGAAATATCTGACTTCTCCAATAAAGGTAAACATACCACTACCTATGCTCGACTTATTCCACTTTATTTTGGTGGGTATCTCGCAGATACGCCTGGCATTCGGGAATTTGGACTCGTAAATATCGAACCATGGGAGTTATCTTTGTATTTCCCCGAAATGTTAGAACCTCGAGAAGTATGCAAATTTAATACTTGTACTCACGTTCATGAGCCCGGATGTGGTGTAATGGCAGCATTTGAAGCAGGTGAAATTGATGCAAACCGATACCGATCTTATATGAATATGCTCGAATCTCTTGTTGATTAAGAAATTCCAATACCTCTTCGAGGGTATTCATAGTGTTGAAATAATTCGTGATATTACGCGCAAATCAAAATAAAATGGAGACCCCATGAATAAACGCTACCATAAAGGTATAAAAGCTTTACTTAGTACTCTGGTACTTGGTGTATTGCTCATTACCCCTACCAAAGCTCAATTTGGTGACATCGGTGCCTTCTTAGAAGCAGGTGCTAAAGATGCAGAGTTATTAACTCGTGAATATTTAAAGCCTTTTCCAACAGGTTTTGGATCTGGTTTAAATGCTGGTTTCACTGAAGGCGCAGCACCTAAAAAGATTTTAGGATTCAGTATTCAGATTCGTCCATCTGTGGCGGTGGTACCAAGTACCGATCAAAGCTTCGACATCTCAACTCTAGATTTAGAAAAAATCAGAGTGGCCGCTGGCGAAGACCCTATTGCTCCAACTATTGCTGGTGAAGACAAAGCTGGACCACTACTCGAAATCTTCGATGACCCTAATGATCCAAACAGAAATAAGTTAGGTGAATTCAGAATGCCAAAAGGTACGGGCTTCAATTATGTGCCCGCTCCTATAGTTCAAGCAAGTATTGGTTTAATTAAGAAAACAGATGTAACCGTACGTTACTTACCAGAAACTAACATTAGCGACTTCGGCGATATCAGTATCCTTGGTGGTGCTATCAAGCATGAACTATCGCAGTATGTTCCTGGTGGCAAGTTACTACCTGTAGATATTTCTGTAATGGTTGGTTTCAACCAAATCACAGCTAATGCTGATTTAAATTTAGAACCAGTTGGTACTCGTGACCCTAATGACCCTAATTTAGGTTCAAACCCGAATCCAAATTTCGACGATCAACAAGTAAAAACTACTACGAATACGTTTGTAGTAAATGCGTTAGTTGGTAAATCACTTCCGTTCATCAGTGCTTACGCTGGTGTAGGCTTCCAACAAGCAACTTTTGATCTTGATATGAAAGGTGACTACCCGGTTAAATCTTTTAACCCAATCACACCTACCCAAGATTATAACGTTGTTACTGATCCTTTCGGATTTTCTATAGATAGCGAATCTAACATGCACCTATTAGGTGGTTTTAGACTGCGCTTAGGAATTCTTGCTATCTATGGTGAAGCTACATTAGCAAGTTACTTTACTGCTAACGCTGGTGTTGGTATCAGTTTTAGATAATCGAATCTTAGATATCGATAAAACAAAAAAGGCACTCCATTTGGAAGTGCCTTTTTTATTTGAAATACATTAGCCTAATTCTATGCTAAAACAGGGTTTTCCACTTTCTGATCTGATTCGATAACCCCATCACGAAGTCGAACTATGCGTCGAGAATACTCCGCTATTTCATTCTCGTGAGTTACCAAAATTATGGTATTCCCCTGGCGATAAAGCTCTTCAAACAAATGCATAATTTCATCACCTGTTTTGGTATCTAAGTTACCCGTTGGCTCATCTGCTAGGATAATAGAAGGTCGGTTAACAAGTGCTCGTGCAATAGCCACACGTTGACGCTGTCCACCAGATAATTCGTTAGGCTTGTGATCCAGTCGATCACCTAAGCCAACCTTAGTAAGTACATCGGTAGCTCTTTCACGCCGATCAGCACCTTTAATACCTGCATAAATAAGAGGAAGTTCAACATTAGCTAAGCAAGTAGTTCTAGGCAAGAGGTTGAAAGTCTGAAATACAAAACCGATTTCACGATTTCGAACTTCAGCAAGCTCAGCGTCATCCATTTCACTAACTTTATTGTTGTTCAAGATGTACTCGCCTGATGTAGGAGTATCTAAACACCCAATCATATTCATCAAGGTCGACTTACCTGAACCTGATGGCCCCATAATTGCGATATACTCGTTCTTGTCTACTTCAAGTGATACCCCATTTAAAGCCTTCACTAAGGTCTCACCCATTTGGTAGAAACGAGTTAGATCACGAATCTGAATTACAGCATTTGATGACATATTGCCCCTTTTAAGATGCGTCAGTGTTTGATGACTCTACACTCACTTTATCTTCATTTTTTAAGTTCTTAGATAATGTACGATAACTACCGATTACAATTTCATCGCCAGCTTGAACTCCAGAAAGTATCTGTATGTGTGTGTTATCGCTAATACCGGTTTCTACCTCACGACGGTTTGCTACTCCACCCTCCACTACAAATACTACTTTTCTGATGTCTTCCTGCTTTACAATCAGTTCGTCATCCGAAGTACTAGACGACTGAATGTCATCATTTGTTTTATCATCTCCAGATTTTCCAGCACTTGATTTACTATCTTTTGCAAAATCACGCACCGTTACAGCTTGAATAGGCACAGATACTACATTGATAGCTGTTTCTGTTTCAATATCAACGGTAGCCGACATTCCTGGCTTAAAGTTTGGTGAAAAAGAAGCAGCTGGATTTTCAGCAATCTCGTCTTTTACCAATTTACTGCCACTCATACCAAGGTTATGTGGGGTAACAATGCGAACTTTCACCTGATAGTTTGTGATTTGCTCGTTAGACCCTGCCCCTGTTACACGTGCAGAGTTTGCAATTTCTGTAACTATGCCATCAAATCTACGCTCAGGATATGCATCCACTTCAATACGTGTAGTATCGTTTAAGTCGATATTAACGATGTCATTTTCGTTTACTTCAACCAATACTTCCATTCGATCTAGTAATGAAACACGCATCATCTCCGTACCAGCCATTTGAGAGTTCCCAAGAACACGCTCACCGGCTTCAACCGTTAATCCTGTAACCGTACCATCTTGAGGGGCACGAATTACCGTTTGCTCTAACTCTTCTTCCGCTCTACGAATCTGAGCTTCTGCGCTTTGAATTTGATATTCAGAAGCTTTTAAACTCGCCTTTTGCGCATCATAATTTGATTTACTTTGCACATAATCCATTTCTGAAATAACGCCTTTCTTATAAAGCTCTTCATTCTTTTTGAATGCAGATTCAGCTTGAATCAAACTAGCTCGCGTTTGCTCAAGTCTAGCTTTCTGAGTAAGAAGTGCGGCCGTTAACTCATCAATTCTAGCTTGATAAATATCTGGTTTAATACGAACCAGTAAGTCACCTTTGTTAATGAAGTCACCTTCTTTAACGGCTAACTCAATGATCTCACCCGATACATCTGGACGTATAATTACTTCCACTTCAGGCTGTATTCTACCAGAAGCTGATACCAGCTGAGTGATAGTTTTTAATTTCGCTTTGGTGGTTTCAACCATTACCCCTTCGGTTTCACCCCCTATAATTCCAGCAGCTCTTAAGCCAAAGCCTACTACGAATATTAGTACTAAGAAAACCCCTAAATAAGTTAGAATCTTTCCAGTCGATGACTTTTTTTTGGCCATTTCAGTATCCCGTTTTATTAATTTTAATTATTCTCTAAATGAATGTTTAGTCGAACCTTACATCCTCACCCGTGAGCTTTCCTAAGTAGTAATCCAATAGTTTTTCTTGGAAAATTAGATTGTAAAGGGCACTCGTTCTTGATGATTGTGCTTGTAGGTATTGGTTTTGAGCTTGACTCAATTCAATGAGTGTACTCGCTCCTACATTATATCGCTCTTGTTGAGTAGCAAAGGCTCTTTCTGAGGCAACAAGTGATTTTTCTGCTGCTTCTAATTGTGCTGTTAATGAAGTGAAGTCATTAAAGGCTTGTGTAATTTCTTGAATGATTTGCAGCTTCGTGTTTTCTAAGCCAAGCTCAGCATTCTTTAAGCTTACTTGCGACGATTGTATGTTGTACATACGGTTCCAATTGTTGAAAATTGGTAGTGATAAGCTAATCCCAAGCGACTTATTAACTCGTTGATCAAAGAATTGATCACTGAAGCTTACGTCTTGTCCACCTAAACGGTATTGATCACTATAACCCGAAGAAACAGAAGCATTGGCACTTACAGTTGGAAGTAGACTTCCTTTTGCAATTTGTAGCTGGTATTTCAACGACTCTAAGTTGTATTCAGCACTCTTTAAATCCGATCTATTTAATAGAGCTTCTTCGATAAGGTCACGTGCATCATAGTTAGCTACTGGCGATGACTTTACCGCTTCTGGATCAAAGTTAGGAACTACAAATTCGTAGTTAACTAAAGGATCAACTTGCAAGGAACGTACTAACTGTAGCTTCGATAGCTTTAATGCATTTTCACGTTGAGTGATGGTTAATTCTGCATTAGCAACTGTTGCTTCCTGGTTGTATAAATCCACATTTGGACGAGAACCAACTTCAACTTGAGCTTTTGTTTGATCTAGCTGCTTTAATGTAGTTTCTAAATTCTCTTTAGCATCCTCAAGCAATTGCATGTCCAATAATACACGAAGGTATCTACTGGCTGTGTCAAAAATTACATTTTCACGAGTACGATTGAAGTTTTCTTCACTTGAGTTCTGCCCCGACTCACTCGCACGTAGGGTTAAAATATTATTGAACCCATTAAAAATTGGCATGCTTGCACTGATACTACCGCTGGTACTACTTGATGTAACGTCGGTAAAAGAAAGGGTTTCCTGTACAAACTGACGTCCAGTTGTTTTTGAGTAACGCATACTCGAAGACACACTTGGTAAGAAATCTGCTTTTTCACTTAGAATGCGCTTATCGGATAATTCTAAATTGTTCTCCGCTTGCTTAAGTAAGTAGTTGTTATCAAGAGCTAAATCGATAGCTTCTTGTAGGGTTATAGTTCGCGTCTCCTGAGCTTGAATAGAATTGATTAGAAATAAAGCTCCAAATGCCGTCAGTAAGAATAACTTTTTCATTTAATATACAATTTGGTTGATGATTCGCTTCCACGAAATCATTCAATGATAGTTTCAATGAGATGGAAGTTTTTTTGAACTTCCTTCGTTTCTTACTTAGGCGAAAAGTATTCTTATTTCTCGCGGGAATTTATTTTCCCATCTATGAAGTCGGTGAGCAGCGATAAACCCTTTTTTGTAATCGCTTTTTTGATTTCTGAGGCAATCAAAGAACTTCCTGATGAACTGCTATATCGGTTCTTTCCTTTTGGGCGGGCTAATAGAAAGCCTACAACAAGCGCCCCTCCTACAACATGCAGTGGGTACTTTCTAATAATTTCTTTAGGATCGAGTGATTCCACCACTTCATCCTTTACATCATCGATAGAGCGATCGATACCTTCTTGAATGCGAACTAACTGATTTTCTAATTCCTGCTTCTTCTTTTCTATGTCAGATACTTTAGTTGCCATGGTTTAGCTCCTCTTCTACCGTTTTTTCGGCAATATATTTGAGTTGTTCTTCTTTCTTTGAGTCCAGTGCATCGATAATATCATGCATAATTTGAGCCTGAATTTTGCGAGAAAGATTTTTAGGCTGGGATAGTACTAAAATCAGGCCTATTAAAAACACAAACCCGCCCACTATGCAAAAACCGAGAGCGGTGTTATTTAGTAATTCACCTAAATAAAAACTTAAGGCGAGCATCAAGAACAGAAGGCCTGTGCCCAATATGGTGTAACCAAATAATTGCTGCACGAGTTTACCCACCCAAAGAGATGCCTTATCACTCACATTGAGTAACAATAACTCAATGCGAGTTTCTACATACTCTTTCAGCTCATTTGTTACTTGCTTGATACGCTG
>Ga0098059_1000290_pt1 | contig 35776 bp, 56 predicted proteins | sample 20_taG_FD_92580 | JGI IMG/M metagenome (GOLD analysis project Ga0098059, IMG submission 92580) | Marine viral communities from the Subarctic Pacific Ocean - 20_ETSP_OMZ_AT15318 metaG | ecosystem: Environmental > Aquatic > Marine > Oceanic | place: Subarctic Pacific Ocean | collected 2015-01-19
CTCCACCTTGATTTCGCGCATCGTCGGAATGGCGATCTCGGCGTCCAGGTCGAACACGAAGCGGAAGCCCTGGTGCTCCACGTCGACCAGCTCCACCTCTGCGCTATGCTCCAGCAGGTCGTGAAAGGCGGTGCCGGCCGCCATGGCCCGGGTGGGCGGCGCCTCCCGGCGCAGTCGCGCCAGCAGGTCGCCCAGCTCCATGTCGCTGTTCTGGTAGTAGCGCAGCTGGTCCAGGTCGGTGACAGAAACCCTCATGCCGCCTCCTTGAACTCGCCTGCCGCCTTGTCGAACGTGAAGCCCTTGGCCTGAGCGGTCTTCCAGATCAGCCCCTTCACCCGGTCGCGCACGCGCTCGTCTTCTTCCTGAGCATCAGCCACCAGGGCGGTGAAGGTTTCGGCGTCGCCCGCTTCGGCCACGGCATCGTTCCACTTCGCCATCAGGTCGAGGATCTCCTGCTGCTCCTCGGTCATCCGGTTCAGCTTCTCTTTGATGTCGGCGATCACGTCGGCCAGGAAGTGCGCGTTCTGGCTGGCGTCAGGCACCTTGAGGGCGCCCATCTGCGCCGGATTCTTGCCGAAGGCGGTATCGGTCGGGTTGAAGTTCAGCTCCCGGGCGCCAGCCACGATCTTCAGGCGGCCCATCGCATCGGCGCACTTGTAGATTTCGTTCTTGGAGCCGCCCTGAACATCCAGGCGCTCCACGATTTCGTCACCGCTGCGCTGCTCGTCGGAGTGAGCCAGCAGCACCACGTCCTTGCCGAAGGACCGCAGCAGCTTTGTCCAGGCGACAAACTCGCTCTTGAGCTGCCCGAAGCCCTGCAGGGTCAGAGCGCCGCCCCGGCCCATCTTCGGGTTACGCCGGATGATGTCGGCGGCCAGGGCGTCCAGGGCGCGGCCCGCGGTGTCTACCACCACGGTCTTGTAGGGCGCCAGGTCGTCCGCATGGATGCCGGCCACGTCTTCCCAGCTGGACACCTGTACGGCGTCCTGGCGGTTTACGGCCCGGTAGGCGCCGGAGTCGAAGTCCAGCAGCAGCGGCGCCTCAGCGGAGAAGCCCAGCGAGGTCTTGCCGACACCCGGGGGCGCGTAGACGCAGACGGTCAGCTGCTCAACCTGGATCGGGTCGCTGCCCTTAGTGATTCGTAGTGCCATGTTCCTGCTCCCATTCTTCCTGTTCGTGGTCTTGCTGTTGGCGCCAATCGTCATCGCGATTCATGGGCCCTCCTATCGAATAAAAGGCCCCCGGAGGGGCAAACAACAGATCAGCGCTCTGTCGTATCGGTATCTCGTGCGATCAGCATGGCGTCGGCCACGCGGTACGCCTCTTTCGCCAACCGGTCGCCGAGCAGGCCCCAGTTGTCCGGGTGGGCGCAGATGCCTTGCATCGCCTTTGCCGCGAAGTAGTCCCGCAGGGTCATGCCGCCCTCGGAGACTGAGCATTGGCCAACCTGCTTGCCTTGCGGAAACGCCGGCCCGCCGCCTTTCACCTGCTCACTCATGACCCTCTCCCTTCGTATCGGTGTTCAGTGCTTTGGCGATGGCGGCATTGATGCGGTCATCCAGCCCGATTGGCATTTCGTATTGCGACCAGCCCTGGGCGAACTCCTGGACCTCCTGCAGCACCTCCAGAAGGGCGGGCGCGGCAGCGATCAGTTTCGCGTTGTGTTTCCGTTTTTCGGTGCCGTAGACATGACAGATGCCAATGCCGCCGCCTTTCGACTCAGGCAGGTCGTGCGACGGCAGCACCACATGGGCGTACGGGCCGAGGCGCCACGGCCCTGGCGTCCCCTTGAACTCACTCATAACTCGCCCCCTCTTCTTCGCATTGCTTTTCGCGGAGCGCGCGGGCCTCGATCAGCATTTGCCGCGCCACTTCCTCCATGTCCTCTGGGGTATTGAAAAAAAGGTCCACGCCGCCATAGCCGCCCAGCGATACCGGGATGCTCACCACGGAGTGCGCCGGCTGCCCGATGCACGTGTCGGTCTTTGTTCTGATGTGCCCCACATCATGGATATGGAAATTGATATGCAGTCCGTTCATTGCTGGCTCCTTGCTACTCGTTTCGGGCAGTCGTAGCCCTCTGCTGTCTCTGCCGGCCAGTGGCCCTGTTCCACCATCAGGCAGGCGGTGCGTTCCTCGGCCAGCGCGTCTTGGTAGTCCTGCTCACCAAGGACCGTCATCAGGGCGACAAACGCGATGATCGTGGTGGCGCCCATCAGGATTTCGCCAAAGCTGTAGTTGTTCATGACTGTTCCTCCGGCAGACGGAGAAGGCCGGCGTCGTAGATGTCAGACAGGGCGGCACGGATGCGCGGGCCATCTTTCAGGATGGTTGCCGCCACAGCCGCATCAATCGCCCTCTCCTTGTCGGATTTGAGGGGGCGGAAATTGCTCGGTGACGACAGCCAGTCCCAATCATCAGCTGCCTGATAAACGGCCTCGATACGATTGTCAGAGGTGCGAACGTGCGCGATAATTTCGCACTCAGCCCATCCACCATGGCGAGACGCCTCACACACTGTCCCGACCGGAGGCAGGCCATCCTCGGGGCCGCGCCATTCGGTGGGTCGGGGGATGCACTGGGCGCCATCGTTGTTTATGATGAATGCATCGTCTTCATCCAGTGGCGCAGTCCAGCACTGGTATTCTTCGTCAAATGCACGCCATCGACCTTGTTGGAGCCGCATCCACGGCAGCCCGACATCATCATTAGGGTCAAAGTGCGTCGCACCCTCCGGCGCCTTGCTCCAATCAATCTCGCTCATGACTGCCCCTCCACATCAGGTTGGCACCGTTGACGGTTACCGCGTATGGCTGACCATCAACCAGACTCCTCGCCGCCCGAACCCAGGATTCGGCCCGGTACGCTGCGCAGGCGAGATCCATGTCGCCTGCGCTGAGGGCGCACTCCCACCAGCCATCCAGGCGGCACTGGTAGAACATGGCCAGATCGTGGTTCGAGGAAATCGCGGCCCGGTATCCCTGGTGGGCCAGCACCGTCAGGCTGTGCAGTTGATCGCTGTTCACGGCTCGTTCCTCCCTTCAAAAATCGTCTCCACCCAGCCCCAGGTCGGCGCGGCCTTCATCACGGCGTCGTGGAACGCATCCATGGCCTGCCGAACATGCGGCGCCCAGGTCCGGCGAGCGTCGTCCGGCGCGAACACCGCGAGGCGCACAATCTCCACCGGGTCAATCTCGCCGTCGGCCAGTGCGTCCTGCAGTTGATCGCGGCTCATGCCGAACGTCTGGCGGCGAAACTCGCTCAGGCACAGCGGGCGGAACTCGGCGGCGCTGAAGGCCAGGAGCATCACCAGCGCGTCGAACTCGGATTCCAGGTTTTCGTGCGCGCTGAACGCGGTCTCGATTTCGTCAGACTTCAGCGCCTCGACCAGATACGCCTCGCACCATGCGTCGTAGGCGGCACGCTGCGGATGGAGTGCATCCTGGTAATCCCAATCGCTGGCGGCTTGATGTGCGTTCATGGTTCGCTCCCCTGCGGGTTGTCCGTGTTGATGGGGGAAATATTAGCAACGCTGCTATTCCTATTCAATAGCAATGCTAATAAAAAGTAGCGTTATTTGTGACCGGTCGGTCACGAAAGGGTGTTCAAGGGAGGGCAGTCAGGAAAAGCCCGCTCAAGGCGGGCTGTGGCGGGGCCGGTCAGCGGTATTGCTGGATGCCTATTGTTCGGTGATCGTCACTTCGGCAGGCAGATTGGGGCCTACCAAGCAGCTGGCAACATGGTTCGCCTCTGCGCCAAGAGCATTAGCGGCGCTGAACCCGATCCTTGCTCGACTTCTGCCGTTGGGAAGCTCCTGAACACCATAGTCCAACAGGTCAGCCGACATGGAAGAGGGCTGAGTGAGCTTTCTTTTGATTGCTGCGACGCATTTTTGGCGAACGGCGTCGCTTCCCAGGTGGCGAGCGACCTTCGGTGCGGCACTCTCAATGTCTTCTGGGGTATACCAAGTGTTGAAAGTGGCCCCAGATCGGTTTTCGCACATTACAAAGAAAACAGGGTTGTCGGGCGTGCTTTTGGATGCTGAGACATCGCCCATCACAACCTTTGCGCAGCCGGGGCTTTCCGCCTGTATGTGCATTGCCCGCTCAAGCAAGGGCTCATATTTTTTGTAGGCGTCAACGTAAATCTTTGCCGGTAGCGCGCCCTTCTCAAAAGGCGCTGCCGCTTGTGCCGCACTCAACCATCCGGCCAGCGTTAGGGCCACAAAACCCCAAAGTGCGTTCTTCATATCCCCTCCTGGGTTGTTGTTATTACATCGGGTCGTACTTGCCGATCACCACGCCGCAGATGCTCCAGCCCCCGTCGATCTTGATGATTGGCTCCGGCCAGTCCGGGTTTCCGGGCTTCAGGAACGGCTCCCCTTCGTTGTACTGGATCTGCTTCAGCGTGACCTTGGCATCGCTGTGGCGCTTGGCCACCACGAATTTCCCGGAATCCGGCGCCCGGTCCGGGTCCACGATGACGATCTCGCCGTTACGGATGCGCGGATCATTGCTGTCACCTTCAACCTTGAGGCCGTAAGCCCGTGGGCCAGCGCCAGGCGGCCTGAAGGGCAGCCATTCGTCGGCCATGCCCGGCTCAAACGGGTCTTCCGCTTCGCAGAATTCGCCCGCCTGGACGTAGCTGATGATGGGGATCTGGCCCGAGGGAGTGGCGTAAACAGAAACATCGTCCTGCACTGAATCAAGCGCCCTGATTCGCTCCGAAACCTGTTCATACTCGCGGGCCAGCCGGGGCTTGAACGTCCCCACCGGCACTTTCAGGAGCTTGGCGAAACGCATTGCAGCGCTGTCGTTGAGCGGGATTGTGCCGTTCAAATACTGGCCGACCGCCCCCTGGGTCATATCCATTTCATAGGCCGCAGAGGCCTGGGTCAGCTTCAGGTCCTTTTTCCGGGACAGCCAGATGCTCTTGAGCTTGTCCGCCCATTCCCGTTCTTCGCTTGTTAACTCACGTCGCTTCGCCATGGGGCGAGGATATGAGCAACGCTTATCCTCAACAATCAGCATAGCTATTGAATTTATAATTAGCAGTGCTATTATTGCGCCAGGAGGTAGTCATGAATCCAATCCTTAAAGCCATAGATGCCTGCGAGACGCAGGGCGAGCTTGCCAGCCGGGTAGGCGTGAGCCAGGGCTTTATCAGCCAGCTAGCACGCGGCGCCCGACCCATTCCGCCGGCTCTTTGCCGTCGGATTGAAGAGGCAACCGACGGCGCGGTGACCCGTCAGGAGCTTCGTCCTGACGTTTTCGGCTCTGAGCACAGCGCTGCGTGATTTTTCTATCAGTCGTTCCATGGAGACCACGGTAATGGACGAACTCAACAAAATCCTGGGGCAGGTGCCCCAAATGGTTAAGGAAGGTGACTCAGCGCGAGCGAAGCTGGAGGCCATCTGGCGAATCATGGGCTGGCACCGCTCCGGCATGCAGACCCAAATCGCCGGGGAGCTGGCCGAACGCTGGCGCACGCGCAACCAATCCCCGCAGATCCCCACCGACGATCCGCGCAAAGCCGCCAAGCGCCTGGAGAAGATGTTCAACGGCGAGACATCCCTGCCGCTGGACCTATCCCTGCTGTTTATCGAGTGCCTGCCGGAGCCGTTTCGGGCTGCCGCGAAGGTGATGCTGTTTCCCCGCGGGCGTTCGGCCAGCGCGGATCTGGCGGACATCCTCAGCACCGACCAGCAGCACGACGAACGCACCGATCACCTGCGCTTCCTGCTGGCGACTGGGCGGTACAAGGACATGACAGCCGAACAGCTTGACGCTGCCGCCATGGCGTTCGAGGACGACAGCCACAGCAGCAAAGAGCTGGCGGCGGCGTTGAGGGCAATGGCTGGCGAGAAGCGCGCAGCCTGAAACGAGAAAGCCCCGGCGCTGGCAGGCGGAACCGGGGCTTTAGATAGGACTGGAGGAAGTATGTCAAAGCGAGATCAGGAAATCCAGCGTTCCGCCGTTACCGCTCTGGTAGCGGAGTATCTGCCTCTGCGAATCGAGTATTGCGAAGGGGATAGGCAGCTCGTCCTCACCCAGTCGGGCCTGGGGCCAGAGGAGGATGACTGCATTTATCTTCCCCTGATGCAGGCGCGCCAAGTCGCCAAGAAGATCATTGAGCTTGTTGAATTTGAGCAGCCACGCAAGCGCGCCGGACAAGGCGTGGAGGGGGCCGAGTAATGGCCCGCGCCAGAAACCTCAAGCCCGGCTTCTTTCGGGACGCCAAGGTAGTCTCCTGCTCGTTCCAGGCACGGATCCTGTTCCAGGGTCTATGGTGCATGGCGGACTACATGGGGCGCCTCAAGTACAACCCCATGGAAGTGAAGATGGAAATCTTCCCGGCGGACGACGTGGACGTGCCGGCCTGCATGGAGGAGCTGAACAGCACCGGTCTGATCACGATGTATCACGACTGTTCTGGTGCTGCTCTGGTGCAAGTCACGAACTTTACCAAACACCAGAATCCGCACGTCAACGAACGGCAGGACCGGAACAAGAATCCCATTCCGTGCCTTCCTGGTCCCGATGAGGTGGCTGGAAGCGATAATGAAGAGGGAGAGGAAAAACCAACCGTAGAACAACGGGTTAAGGATGCTCTGGTAGTACTCCGAGAGTACTCCGAGAGTGATCCTGCTGATTCCCTTAACCTGATTCCTGATTCCTGATTCCCTCTTCCCCCTTCCTGATTCCGGATCCCCTCGAACGGATCCGCCGCCTCCGGCGGGCAGCGCGGACAAGCCGCGCAAAACCGCGCCCAAGGCCAAGCTCACCAAAACCGACCTGATCAACGATTTTGGGATCCCCGAAGACCTGGCCGTCCAGTTTCTCCAGATCCGCAAGGACAAGCGCCTGACGCTGACGCCCAGGGCGATGGATGGCTTGGTGCGGGAGTTCGAGAAGGCGGGCTTGTCGGTGGTGACCGGCATCGAACTTTGCTGCCGGAAGTCCTGGGGCGCATTCAACGCGGACTGGGACTGGCAGGGCGGCGGTCCCGGACGCACCGGCAAGCCGCCCCAGGAAACCCCCCATGAGCGCGGTCAGCGCATGGCGAGAGAGCGAGGGATTATCCAATGAACGCGAACGACTACCCCGAGTTTGTGACGCTGTGGACCCAGGTCTGCGAGGTGTACGGCAAGCCGCCGTCCGATGGCGCCCTGGACCTGATGTTCAACGCACTCAAGCGGTTCGACCTGGACGCGATCAAGCAAGCCCTGACCGCCCACGTCAACGATACCCAGCACGGCGACTTCGTGCCCAAGCCTGCCGACATCGTGCGCCACATCGAGGGCGACGGCGATACCCGGGCGCTGTCCGCTTGGGCCAAGGTCGAGGACGCCATTCGCCGCGTCGGCCCGTACCAGACCGTGGTGTTCGACGATCCGCGCGCCATGGCCGCCATCGAGGAAATGGGCGGCTGGATCAAGCTGTGCGACGTGACCGACCGCGACCTGCCGTTCAAGGGCAACGAGTTCAAGAAGCGGTACCAGGCGTATATCTCCCGCCCGCCGGAGCGGCACCCGTCGAAGCTGCTGGGCATGAGCGAGGCGACGAACGCCGGGGAGCACCAGGAATTCGTGCCGGAGCCGCGCCTGATTGGCAATCCGCAACGGTGCCTCGCGGTGATGAAGCAGGGCGCCGAGGCGCAACCCGGCATCAACCGGCTATCCGACGCGCTGGATGGCGTGGCGGGCCGACTGACCAGCAAGAGCGAGGTGGCGTGATGAGAAACGCATTTGTGTCTATTGCCGTGGTTGTGGCTGCCTCGATCGCCATGATCGGTCTCATGCAGCTGGGGGCGACGGCCACCGAAGTTCTGATCCTGATCGACTGCAAGCAGACCGGCGCGCACGACTTCGGCGGCGCAGTCATCACCTGCCAAGTGGAGGACTCCCAATGAAAACCTCCGTCCGCGAATCCAGCCTCATGGCCTACGACACCCTTAAGACCGCCGACCTGGGCCGGCAGCAGAAGCAGGTGCTCGCCGGAGTCGCCCTACTGATCCGCACCGGCCAGCACACCGATGGGTGGGTCAGCCGCCGGCAGATCGCCACCATCACCGGCCTGGAAACGTCCACCGTGGCGGCGCGCACCAACTCGCTGATTGCGGCCCGGCGGCTGGTGGAATCCGAGGATCTGACGCCGTGCCCGGTGACGGGGAAGCGGGTTCACATGGTCGGTCTCCCGGGTGCTGATGGGAGGGCTGCGGCGTGAGCATCGAACTGCTGAACATGGATTGCATGGAGTACATGCGCGGCCTTCCGGATAAGGCGTTTGATCTGGCGATCGTGGACCCGCCGTATGGCATTGGCGAACACGGCGGGAAGAACCGTACGAGCGCAGTGCTCCAAAGGAACGGCGCTCGCCTTATTGCTCGCGATGGCGGTTATACAAAGAAGGATTGGGACAATGTTCCGCCGCCCGCTGGTTACTTCGAAGAGCTGCGCCGAGTCAGCCATGCGCAAATCATCTGGGGCGCCAATTATTACGCTGGCCTGCCAGCGGGCGGGTGCATTGTCTGGGACAAGGTGAACGACGGCGCAGATCAAAGCGCGGCAGAGGTCGCTTACAACAGCTTAACCAAGCGTGTGGATATGGTGCGCTACATGTGGCGCGGCATGATGCAGGGCGAGTCAATCCACAACGGAACCCGTCAGCAAGGGAATAAATCGCTGAACGAAAAGCGCATCCATCCTACCCAGAAGCCCGTCAAGCTCTATGAGTGGCTACTGAGCAACTACGCCAAGCCCGGCATGCGCATCCTCGACACCCATCTAGGCAGCGCCTCGAGTGCCATTGCTGCGCACTACTTCGGCTGCGACTTAGTCGGCACCGAGCTGGATCCTGACTACTTCGCGGCGGCGAAGGCCCGCTTTGAGCGCGAAACCAGCCAGATCGATATGTTCGCCGGAGGTGCCGCATGACCCCATTCGCCGACCCTCAAGCCGCCTTGGAAGAGGCCCAATTCCAGGCCGAAATGACCGGCTGGCCCCAGGCCATCGTAACCACGCCCGAGGGCATGGCCGTCATGGCGAAACACCGGGCGCATGGGATGGAGATTCTGGAGGTGGTGCATGGCTAAACAGAAGCGAACCGTCCTGCTCCGCGTCACCGATGACGGGGCTTTCGTGCCCGCTGACGACTTGAGTAAGCAGCTGCTCCGCCAGCGGAAGATCCGCCGCGGCGACCTGGTGTCCGCCGACCCGAAGAAGGCGCGCAACCCGACCGCCTGGAAGCGCGCCCACAAGCTGGCCCAGCTGCTGATCGAGAACCTGGACGACTTCACCAACATGGACGCGCACAGCGTGCTGAAGCGCCTGCAGTTCGAGGCAGACATCGGCTGCGAGCGAATGGATGTGAAAGTGCCCGGGTATGGCGTGGTCAGCCAGCGGTGGCCGAAATCCATGTCCTTCGACCAGATGGACGAAGGTGAATTCCAGCAGGTCTACGGCCAGTTCTGCCAGCACATCATCGACATGTACTGGAGCGGGCTGACCCAGGACCAGATCGAGCAGATGAGCAATCTGCTGGGGGTGGCAGCGTGAAGCGAATCTATTTTGTGGTCAGCAGAGGAACTTACCCAGGCGGCGCTATCGTTTCCCGTCGAGAGTTTTTGGTGACCGGGTCGATTACCCGGCAGATGGACAAGGTAGAGGATTTTATTCAAGAGCATTCCGAGGAGCTGGGTCGGCCATTAAACGGGCCACCTATCGTTTCCTGGTTTAAGTGCGTTGGCGTTGTGATTTTTGGTCGCCAGTGGAGGTGGAGCTGATGCAAGGCGGCAAAGCGCCCACAGCAGCCCAGCGCCGGTGGCATCAATGGCTCCGCGACCAGGGCTGCGCCTGCTGCGGCATGCCGGCGGAGATTCACCACTGCGTCGGGTCCACCGGCAAGCACCGGAAAATCTGGATCGGACAGGATTTCGTGATTCCCCTCTGCCCGCGGCACCACCGGCACGAAGCGAGCATCGACAAAAACACCGCCCGGTTCGTCACCGAGTATTACGGCTCACCCCGGGACATCGGCCGGCGGGGCATGGAGAAGCTGATCTTTGCCGGCCTGGTGGCGCACTACCGGCGCCAGAAGGGCGAGCTGCCGTGTTCGGCGGAGGTGCTGGCTGCGATTGAGGGATGGCATCGATGAGCGCGGCGGAGGAGGCCCTGGCCCTGCACCTGCGCGCCGACCAGATCACAGGCTGGGAGCGGGAATACCGCTTCGGCGCCCACGCCTGTGGCGGCCCCGGCAAGGGATTGCGGGCGCGTCTCGCCGAGGCCGGCCTGAAGGACTGGCGTTTCGACTTCGCCTTCCCGGCGCTCAAGATCGCGGTTGAGGTCGAGGGCGGCGGCTGGTCCGGCGGCAGGCATACCCGAGGCAAAGGCTTCGCGGAGGATCTGCGCAAGTACGAAGCGGCCATGCGTATGGGCTGGAACATCTACCGCTGCTCGCCGGAAATGGTGAAGCAGGGCGCGGCGGTGGAGACGATCAAGATTTTGATTCAGCAGGCGGGAGAAGGGCAATGATGGGAATGGTGATTCTGTGCGCACTCCTCTGGCTGATGCTGGGCGAGGCGGTCCGCCTGCTGGCGATGGAGGGTGCTGCGAAATACCCGCGATACAGGGCGATCATAGCGAGCACGCCCAAGTAGGTGTTCTGGGTGACCGGCCCAATCGTGATGCTCGCCCTGATTTTGGGAGATTGAGATGGCTGATGTAATCGATTTCGATAGCGCCAAGCAGGAGCGCGAACCGCACCTAAGCGGGCCATGCCGCTGCCTGTCGTGCGGCCATCAGTGGACAGGTGTTGCTCCGATCGGCAAGCCGGCGGGGCTGGAATGTCCAAGCTGCCACCTGCATCGCGGCGCGTACGACACGTTTATCGGTGCGGACCAGGGGCGGGAGCGTTATGTGTGCCTGCATTGTGAGTGTGATGTTTTCTCGATTGTGCCCAACGGCGGACTCTGCGCCGGCTGCGGCTTTCTTCACACCTGGGACGACTTGGCACCGTAGGAGGGTGAATGGCTAACGCAGCAGACTTGGCGGGCGAGCTGATCGAGGAGCGGGACGCAGCGCGTGAGCAGGTGATCGCGGCCCGGCGTCAGCAGTTCGAGAGCGAATCCGAGACGCATTGTGTGGAGTGCGACGACGAAATACCGGAACGGCGGCGGGCCTTGGGCGGCGTAACCCGCTGCGTGGACTGTCAGGGCATTTTCGAGGCGAGAGGGCGGTGATATGGCGTACATCAACGCGGAAGCGGAATTCGCACTGGAGCAATGGGGTATCTGGAGTCGCCGGCAGCGGCCGGGGCCCAAGGATGCGATAAGCTGGATGGGGCCCATGATCGACCGCATGGTGGGTCAGATCGTGGACGATAGCGGTTACCCGGTTCAGGCGTGGGAAGATCGCGACCTGGAGGCGTTCGACTCCCACATCATGCACCACATCCGGGTCAACAATCAGCCGGTGTTCCAGACGCTGAAAACCTACTATGGGGACTCGTCGGACGAATACCGGTGCGTCAGCAAGAGCGAGCTGGCCCGGCGTTTGAAGGTCAACCGGGACACTGCCGTGAAGCGCCTGGAAATCGGCATCAACATGGTGGCCGCGATGCTATCCATGGCCGCCTGACCAGTGACCAAAAATCCACTGGCCGGGTGTTGACTGCCCGGCAGTCCACGGGTATAAAAGAGCCATATTCGAGAATTGCCTCTAAGCCTCAGCCCAGCGCTGGGGCTTTTTGCGTTCTGGACCCCCAATCACCGGCAAACGGTGAACCCTTCGGCCCGCCTAGTGCGGGCTTTTTTATTTGAGGTGTGCGATGGACTGGAGCCGCTGGCCGAATTTCTCAGCCGGGGAATTTCGGTGCTCCCACACGGGCAAAGACGGCATGGACCCTGCGTTCATGGACCGCCTGCAATCGCTGCGCACGCAATATGGCAAGCCCATGGTCATCACCAGCGGCTATCGCGACCCATCACATCCCATTGAGGCCCGCAAAGCCTCGCCGGGGGCTCATGCCAGCGGTCGCGCTGCTGATATTGCTGTCCGTGGCGGTGACGCCCTACAGGTTATCGAGTTGGCGCTGGCCCTCGGATTCACCGGCTTTGGCGTCAATCAGAAGGGCGGCAGCCGGTTCATCCATTTGGACGACTTGCCCAACGACACCGGCCGGCCACGGCCCTGGATATGGAGCTACTGACATGGCTGAAGCAATCAATTTCCTGACCGAGAACTGGGGCACCCTCCTGACCATTGTGCTGGCCGTATGCGGTGCATTGGCCCAGGCCTTGGCCCTGTTTGGCAAGCCAAAGTGGGCGGAGCGGGTGCGCGGTATCAGCAACCTGCTGGACGGCCTGGCCGCCAACTACGGTAAAGCCAAGAACAAGCAATGAAATGGCTTCTCCCGCTCGCCCAGGTGCTCGCTCTGCTGATCGAGTCCTGGCAGCAGTGGCGGGAGCGTAAACGTGACCAGCAGCGCCGGGAGCGGCATGAGCAGATCGATTCTGACACTGATGCTGTTCTGCATGAGCGCGGCTGGCTGCGTGAGCGTGACCGAGAGGGCGACATGCCCGATCAGTCCGAAACTGAACATCGAAAAGACCCCTGACGGCTACCTCATCACCGAGGGCGACATGCGTGCGCTACTTCACTACGTCGAAGATCTGGAGTTCTGCGCGCAGGCTCGCTGAGGGTCTGTTCCTGGCTGCGGCCATTCTCGGCATCGCGGCCCTTATTTTCTGGCTTGTGGCTGCGTGGATTGCGCGGCAATGGTGGAGATCGTCCCGGGATGACTGAAGAGGCACAGGAAATGTACAGCATTCCGCCACGGCTCGGCCTGCTCGAGCAGGAGGTCCATACGCTCAAGTCAGACATGGACGCCATGAAGCAAGAGCGGCTGCCGCACCGTGTCGGCAACCTGGAGGCCAGCATCCAAGACCTGAACGTGATCCGCCGGGACACCACCCAGATGAAGGTGGTCCTGGCCAAGATGAATTCGTTTGTGCGCGGCGCGGTATGGATTCTCGGCGGGCTGGTAGCGATGGCTACCCTGCTGATCGCGCTGGCCGGCGTCATGCCCAAGATGGACGCCATCATCATCGAGAAGAGCCCGCCTGTTCAGGCGGATGAGTAATGCCAACCCGGGCGGTGCCCGGCAACGATTAACTGGGCGGGGCCCAGGATAGGAGGTCATCGGTGATGGCCAGACCGACAAGCTATCAACCTGAATATGCGGAGCAGGCTGAAAAGCTCTCCAAACTTGGTCTGACCGACAAGGAGATGGCCGAGTTCTTCGGGGTGACAGAGCGCACCCTGAACACCTGGAAAACCAAGCATCCGGAGTTTCTTCAGGCCCTAAAAAAGGGCAAGACTCTCGCCGACGCCAACGTGGTTGAGAGCCTTTATCGACGCGCCTGTGGATACAGCCACGAGGCCGTGAAGATCATGCAGTACGAGGGCAAGCCGGTGGTTGAGCCCTACATCGAGCACTATCCGCCCGATACCACCGCTTGTTTGGCTTGGCTCCACAACAGACAGCGCGAGAAGTGGCAGAGGAATCCAGACCCCGCCGGTGGTGGCGCCGACCTGCCGCCAACGAAGATTGTTTTCGAGGTTCAGGATGCCAGAACGCGCAAGGGTGGTGAGGACGCCGCTTAACGTCCCTCAGGGCCAATTCTTGAACCTGCCGCACAAGTACCGTGGCTATGTGGGCGGGTTTGGCTCCGGGAAGACATGGGTGGGCTGCTCCGGGATGCTGGCCCACTTCTACGAGCACCCAAAGATCAATCAGGGCTACTTCGCCCCGACGTACCCCCTGATCCGCGACATCTTCTACCCAACGATTGCCGAGGTGGCTGAGACCATGGACCTGCGGGTCCGGGTGAAGCGCGGCGACCATGAGGTCGAGGTGTACAGCGGGTCTCGGTATCGCGGCTCGATCATCTGCCGCTCCATTGATGACCCGGCCAACATCGTTGGTTTCAAGATCGGCCACGCACTGGTCGATGAGCTGGACCTGCTCGCCGAGAAGAAGGCCGAGCAGGCCTGGCGCAAGATCATGGCCCGGATGCGCTACAAGGTGCACGGGGTCAAGAACGGCATCGATGTCACGACGACGCCGGAAGGCTTCAAGTTCGTCTATCGGCAGTTCGTTAAGGCGCTGCGGGACAAGCCGGAACTGCGCAGGCGGTACGGGCTGATTCAGGCCTCCACGTTCGACAACGAGGCGAATCTCCCCGAGGACTACATCGATGCGATGCTGGAGGCGTACACCCCGGAGCTTATCCGGGCGTACCTCCGGGGTCAGTTCGTCAACCTGCTTTCGGGCACCGTTTACCACCAGTTCGACCGCAAGCTGAACCACTGCGGGGACACGGTCCAGAACGGCGAGCCACTGTTCATCGGCATGGATTTCAACGTCGGCAAGATGTCGGCAATCACCCATGTGAAGCGGGCCGGAAAGCCCAGGGCGGTGGATGAGCTGCTGAACGGCTATGACACGCCGGACATGATCCGCCGGATCAAAGAGCGGTACTGGGAGTACGCCGACGGCGACTACCGAAAGACCTGCGAGATCCGCATTTACCCGGACGCCTCCGGGGATTCGAGGAAATCCGTCAACGCGAGCACCACGGACCTGGCCCTTTTGCGAGATGCCGGCTTCTCGGTGCATGCGCCCAAGGCAAACCCGCCGGTCAAGGATCGAGTGAACGCCATGAACGCCATGTTCTGCAACGCGAAGGGCGAACGGCGCTATCTGGTCAACACGGACACGTGCCCAAGCTACGCGGATTCCCTGGAGCAGCAGCCCTGGGCGGATAACGGAGAGCCGGACAAGACCGGCGACCTGGACCACCCCAATGACGCCGGCGGCTACTTCATCCATTACGAGTACCCGGTGATCAAGCCGGCCACCACCACCAAGCTGAGAATGAATTTCTAATGGCAGACGTGCAATTTGAACGCCAGGAGTACCTGAACGCCAAGCCGGACTGGGCGCTGGTGGGCGACGTTTGCCGTGGCGACCGTGCCGTCAAGAAGCGGGGCGAGGAGTACCTGCCGAACCCGTCCGCTGTTGAGGAAAACCCGGACCAAAAAAAGGCGGTTTACGACCGCTATAAGCAGCGGGCCAGCTTCTACAACGCCACCGGTTACACCCGCGAGGGCCTGATCGGCGCCGTGTTCCGCAAGGTGCCGACCTTTACCGCCCCGGACGCGCTCAATTACCTGGAGAGCGATGCCGACGGCGCCGGGGTGAGCATCTACCAGCAGAGCCAGGAGGTGCTCGGCCAGGTTCTCGGCAAGGGCCGGGCCGGCCTGCTGGTGGACTACCCAACCACCGATGCGCCGGCCTCGCGCGCTCAGCAGGCCGCCGGCCTGATCCGGGCCACCATCAACAGCTATGAGGCCGAGCAGATCATCAACTGGCGCACCACCAAGATCGGCGGGGCCCACTTGCTGTCCCTGGTGGTGATCCATGAGCATGCCGAGGAGCCAACGGAAGACGGCTTCGGGCTTCAGGCCATCGAGCAGTTTCGCCAGCTCTCCCTTGAAGAGGGCGTGTATATCGTCCGCATCTGGCGCAAGCCGGAATCCGGAGGGGCGTTCGTGATCCATGAGGAATCCATTCCCAAGCGCGGCAATGGCCAGCCCTGGGATCGCATCCCCTTCACCTTTGTCGGTGCCCGCAACAACGATTCCGACGTGGACAAGGCGCCCCTGCTGGATTTGGCCACCCTGAACATTAAGCACTACCAGGTGGGGGCGGATTGGTACAACGCGCTGTTTTACGCCGGCCAGCCCCAGCCCTGGATGTCCGGCCTCACCGAGCAGTGGGTCGCCATGCTGGAGGAAAAGGGCGTGGTGATGGGCAGTCGCTCTCCCATGATGCTGCCCGAAGGCGGCCAGTTCGGCATCGAGACCGTCACCGCCGATACGGCGCTCCAGAAAGAGCTGGAGGCCATCGAGCAACGCATGGTCGCCCTGGGTGCTCGGCTGGTCCAGCCCGGCCAGGCCGTCAAGACGGCCACTCAGGCGCAGGATGAAAGCGAGACCCAGCATTCCATCCTGTCCCTGGCTGCGTCGAACGTCTCCGAAGCCTACAGCCAGTGCCTGGCCTGGGTGGGCGAGTTCATGGCCGCCGCCGGTGAGGCCCTGTACCAGCTCAACCAGGACCTGACTGAGCACAGCCTCGACGCGCAAATGCTCAAGGAGCTGGTGGCCGCCTGGATGAGCGGCGCCATCCCCGAGGGCGACCTGTGGGCGTACCTGCGCAAGGTGGGGCTGATCGATCCGGAAAAGACCGACGAAGAGATCCGCGAAGAAACGCAAAACGACGCCGGCCTCAACCTGGACGATATGACCGATGGCGGTACCGGAACTACTCCTTAACGCCTCCGTCCGCCACCAGGTCTATCTGGAGCGCCTGAAGGCCGGCGAGACGCGCAAGATGGGCGAGTTTCTCCAACAGGCGGACCGCGAGCTGCGCAAGCGGCTGCTGATGCGGGCTGAGATCAGCGCCTACCGCCGGGCAAAACTGAATCGACTGCTCGACGAAATCGACGACCTGCTCAGCCGGCTTTACGGCGCCCAGCTGGAAGCGATCACCGCGGATCTGCGCGATCTGGCCGACTACGAGGCCGGTTTCGAGGTGCGGGCGCTGCAGGAGGTGGTTTCCGGGGTCCAGCTGGCCGTTCCGGCGGTCGCCACCGTCTGGGCGGCGGCCACCAGTGACCCGATGTCGGTGCGCGGCGCCCAGGGCGGCAAGCTACTCAAGCCATTCCTGAAAGACTGGAGCGCCGGGGAGATCGAGGCGGTCAAGAACCGCATCCGCCAGGGCGCCTTCGAGGGCCAGACGAACGCCGAGATCGTCCGCTCTATCCGCGGCACCAAGGCGCTGAACTACCGGGACGGTCTGCTCGAGACCACTCGCCGGCATGCTCAGGCGGTCGTGCGAACCGCCGTCCAGCATGTGGCCAGCGTTGCCCGCTTTCAGGCCTGGGAGCGCAACAGCGACATCGTCACCGGCTACCGGTGGGTGTCCACCCTGGATAGCCGCACCAGTGCGCAGTGTCGCTCCCTGGATGGGCGCACCTTCAAGGTCGGCAAAGGGCCGAAGCCGCCGATTCACATCGGCTGCCGGTCCACCACGGTGGCCGAGCTGGATGACGGGCTCGACTTCCTGGATCGCGACGCCACCCGCTCCTCTGAGCAGGGGCCGGTGAACGCGGACCTGACGTATTACGAATGGCTCAAGCGGCAGCCTGCCGCCTTTCAGGATTCGACCCTGGGCCCGGCCCGGGGTCGCCTGCTGCGCCAGGGCGGGCTGTCCGCCAGCCGGTTCTCAGAGCTGCAGCTGGACCGAAATTTCAAACCCCTCACGCTTGATGAGATGCGGGCCCTTGAGCCCCAGGCCTTCGAGCGCGCGGGAATCCAACCCAGTGGGTAACCAAGAGGTCAGTGACCAATGCGTATCAACAAACTCCCCCGTGCATTCCGTGAAGAGGCTGGTGGCGAAGGCGGTGAAGGCGGTAGCAGCCTGACCCCGGAGCAGATCAGCGAGATCAAGGCCGAAAACGAGCGCCTGAAAGAGCATCACGAGAAGCTGCTGGGCGAGACCAAGACCGCGAAGCAGGAGCGCCAGGAGGCCGCCAAGCGCCTCAAAGAGCTGGAGGACCAGCTGGCCAGCCTGGACGACGACAAGCACCGCAAGGCGGGCGATGTCGAGGCCCTGGAGAAGAGCTGGCAGGAAAAGCTCTCCAAGCGCGAAAGCGAGCTGAAAGGTGAGGTGGAGCAACACCAAGCCTGGCTCAAAGAACAGATGGTCACCGGTGTGGCGTCAAGCCTCGCGGCGGACATCGCCGTACAGGGCAGCGCCAAGGCGCTTCAGCCACACCTGACCAGCCGTCTCTCCATGGAGATCCGCGATGGCAAGCCGACCACGGTAGTTCTGGACGCCGAGGGCAAGCCCAGCGCCATGACCGTGGAGGAACTGAAAGCAGAATTCGCAAGCGATCCGGCCTTTGCGCCGTTGATCGTTGCGTCAAAGGCCTCTGGCGGCGGTGCCGGTGGTGGCCATAAGGGTGGCGGTGCCGCCTCAAAGGGCAGCATGGGCGGAGATCGCTCCGAGCGTGCGGCCGCAATTCGTAACCGTTTCCCTGAATTGAATCAATGAGGTGACAAGAAATGTCTCTTTCACAGATGCAGGTGTTCAACCAGTACATCATGCCGGCGACTATCGAGACGCTGGACCAGATGGTGGAAAAGTTCAACGCCGCAAGCCGTAACACTATCCGCCTGACCACCGAGGGCTTCGACGGCGATTTCCTCCAGGAATCGTTCTTCGCCGCCATTCACAGCGCCCAGCGCCGCGTGGATCGCTACGCCTCCCAGGCGTCCGCCTCCGCCACCGACCTGACCCAGCTGAAGCACAGCTCGGTGAAGATTGCCGGCGGCTTTGGCCCGATCCGTTTCGAGCCCGGCCAGCTGACCTGGTTGCAGAAGCCGACCGCCGAGGGCATCGAGGTGGCCAGCCGAAACTTTGCCGAGGCGCTCATGGCGGATCAGCTGAACACCGCTATCGCCGCCCTGGTGGCGGCCATCGAGAACAACAGCGACGCCACCAACGACGTATCGGCCAGCGGCGGCCTGTCCTACAACGCCCTGAACGACGCGCACGCCAAATTCGGCGACCACAGCGGCAACGTGCTGTCCAACGTGATGACCGGTTCGGTGTACCACAAGCTGATCGGCCAGAACCTGACCAACACCCCGCAGCTGTTCCAGGCCCAGAACGTGACCGTTGTGGACATCCTGGGCAAGGCGGTGGTGGTGACCGACGCGCCCGCCCTGTACGAAGCTGGCACCCCGAACAAGCAGAAGGTTCTGGGCCTGGTGGAGTCCGCGGCTATCGTCCACGACGCCGGCGACGTGATCAGCAACATCGAAACGTCCAACGGCCAGACCCGGATCGAGACCACCATGCAGGTGGACTACACCTTCGGCCTGGGCCTGAAGGGCTACACCTGGGACGAAACCAACGGCGGCAAGTCCCCGACCGACGCGGAACTGGCTACCGGCACCAACTGGGATCAGGTCGCCACCTCCGTGAAACACACCGCCGGCGTTATCGCAGTGGGCGACGCCGCTCAGTAAGGAGTAACGGATCATGGCGAAGCAAAAAGCGCCAGTGTGGTATCTGGCCGGCCCCTTCACTCGCTACAACGAGGACGTGAAGGATCTGGCCCGCAAGGCGGCCGTCCGCATCGTGGATGCCCGGTATGTCCCGGAGGATCAACGCAAGGACGCCGCACCCGAGAAGGACCTGCCGAAGGTCACCGAGAAGGGCAAGAAGGCGCCAGCCAAGAAGGCGGCCGAGTAAGACAGGGGGCGCATGCCCCCTTTCTTTTTACCGAATTCCGAGGATGATGGCCCAATGGCTCTGATTATCGAGGATGGCAGCATCGTGGCTGGCGCCGACAGCTTCGCCACCGTGGCGGAACTGGCGGACTATGCCGAGCGATTTGGTCGAGACCTGCCCGAAGGCGAAACCGCGCGTGAGGCCCTGCTGCGGCAGGCTGCCTTGCAGATGCAGGTGATGCGCTGGAAGGGCTGGCGTGTCGCTGCCGATCAGAGCCTGTCATGGCCCCGGGAAGGGGTGTGCATTGATGGCGGATACCTCGCCTCCAATTACATCCCGGCCCGCATCCAATACGGCCAGATGGCTCTGGCCACCGAAATCTATGCCGACGAACAGGCGCCCCCGGATCAGCGTCAGGGGGCGGTCACGCGCGAGAAGGTCGACGTGATCGAGGTCGAGTACCAGGAGGTCCAGAACACCGGCAAGGTGCTTTGGGCTGCTCCGGAGCGCCCGAGCCGCGCCCAGTTCGCCGATTACCTCAGCACTCGGGGCCTGCTGGCTGTCCGATCATGAGCCAGTTCTACGACCGTACAGCCGCCACCGCCGCGCGGCTGCTGGCGAGCTATGGCCAGCCGGTGAGCATTACGCGCACCTCTGGCGGCACCTATGACCCGCTGACCGGTGAGACAACCGGCCAGACCACCACGGCCTATACGCCGGACGGCATCCTGCTGAATTACGGCGGCAAGGAAGCTGGCGATCTCCGGGCCGCTGGGGTGGACATCGTGAGCACCGACAAAAAGCTGCTCTGCGCCGCTTTTGAGGTCGATCCGGTCGTAACCGACACCGTAACGGTGGGCGGGCTCGACTGGACGGTGATGCGCGTCAAAACCCTGAGTCCCGCCGGAGCCGCCGTGCTCCATGAATTGCAGGTGCGCCGATGAGCTTCGGTGATGATGTCGCCGGGTTCGCCCGGAAGGCTGGTCGCTCCTTGGAGCAAACCGCCCGGGGTGTGGAGCTGCGCTTGTTTCGGGCCGTGGTCATGGACACACCAGTCCTTGATGGCCGTCTCCGTGGCGACTGGCAAGCCACGACCGATAAGCCTGCCCCGGGCGAGAATGGCCGCGCCGACAAGCAGGGCGGGGCGACCCTGGCGGAGATGGAGTCCATCGTGGCCGCGATCCAGGGCGGCAGCTATACCGTGCTGACCAACAACATGCCCTACGCCTACCGCATCGAGTTTGAGGGCTATTCCAAGACGAAGGCGCCCGAGGGCATGGTCCGCAAGAACGTGGCTCGCTTTCGGCAGATTCTCCAGGAAGAGGCTCAGAAGAACCGCGTATGAGATTCCTCGACGTTCGCAACGCGCTGGTCATGAGCTGGCTGGACGGCGATTTCGGCCTGACCACGGCGCTCCCGAACAAGGATTTCACCCCGGATACAGACCCCTGGGCCGCCCTGTTCGTAGTCCCGAGCCCGCCGGGCGTGGCGACCTGCGGGGATGAAGGCCAGGACCGCCATGACGGGTTCCTGCAGATCGACCTCAATCACCCGCTGAACACCGGGGACATCCCGGCCATCACCCTGGCCGACCAGATCGCCCGACGCTACAAGGCCGGCACGCGCTTCAACGCCCCGGCCCTGTCCGAAACCCTGATCGCGGATTTCGAGGCTCAGGAGTTCCTCGTCTGGGAGCCGCTGCCGGTGCTCATCCGCTCCTGCGGCTACCAGCAGCCCCGCCGGGTGGAGAACTGGTCCCGAACCACGATGACGATTTTCTACTCAGCATGGGTAAGCAGAGGCTATACAGAATGAATCCTATCTACCCCGATCGTCCCCACGACCCGGATTTGGAAATCGACCCTGGCAGAGAGATGTCCAGTCCAATTACCACCTATGCCTTTGACCAAGCGGCCGAAAACCTTAGAGCAAAAGTGCAGAGGGCGGTTGATGAGTTTCACCAGGCTACAGGTGGATTGTGCGCTCCGTCTCTGGATGTGACCAACACCCCGATCACAACCATGAGCCAATCCGTTCATCGCTATATCAGCAAGGTGGACGTTGAGCTGGAACTGAGAACCGTTTAAAGCCGCTGCGCCCTACCGTCGTGAGACGTGGGGGCGCGGTGCATTTCTTTGGTCGAGCCGGTGAGACGCGCACCGGGGGAAGCCTTGCGGACTGGGGTGAGAAAGAGACCAGCGCCATCCAGCTAGCTACTGGGACCAAAAATCCCCGACACCTGGGGCGAAAAGCGCCTGATCAGCGCGAAGTAGCGAGTGGTGTGACTGCCCGGGTGAGAGAATCCGGGAACCTTTTAGAAGGGCTGCCATCCGGCGGCCCTTTTTTGTTTCTGGCCGTCGTGAGACGTCCCAACCGCCCCGTCGTGAGACGCGGCATTCCCTTGATGGAGGTTCGATATGGGCTGCCCTGCAAACGGCTCACGCCACTCTATGGCCCTGGTGGCCGAAACCGTTGCCGGCACCACTCCGGCAACCCCGACGTTTATTCCGATTCGCCAGACTGGCACCACGCTGGCCCTGACGAAAGAGGCCCTGCAAAGCAACGAGCTGCGCGCTGACCGGCAGATCGCCGACATGCGCCACGGCAACAAGCAGGTCGGCGGCGACATCTCCACCGAGCTAAGCTACGGCGGTGCGTTCGGCCCGATGCTGGAAGCGGTGCTGTGCGGGACGTGGGAGGAAGATTCCCCCTCCGCCGGCACCGACACGCTGAAAGCGGGCGTGGTTCGCCGGCCGTTCACCATCGAGCGGCACTTTGCGGACATCGGCCAGTACCTGCGCTACCTGGGCTGCGAGTTCAACACCTGGAACCTGACGGTCTCCACCAACGCCATCATCACCAGTTCGTTTGGTCTGGTGGGCCGCTCCATGGACGCGCCGGCTCAGACCGCGATTGCGGGCGCCACCTATCAGGACGCGAGCACCACCAGCCCGTTCGATTCGTTCTCCGGCGAGATCAGCGAGGGCGGCTCCGCCATTGCGACCGTCACCGAGCTGTCCCTGACCCTGGAGAATGGCCTGTCGCCGCTGTTCGTGGTGGGCTCCGACAGCGCGGCCTGCGTGAGCATCGCCCGCTCCAACCTGACCGGCTCGATCACCACCTTCTTCGACAGCGTGGCGCTCTACGAGAAGTTCCTGAACGAGACCGAATCCAACCTGGAGTTCACCCTGAGCGACGGCACGAACGCCTACACGTTCAGCCTGCCGCGCGTGAAGTACAACTCCGGCCAGCCGGACGTGAGCGGTGAGGGCGAGGTGACCGTCTCCATGGATTTCCAGGCCCTCTATGACGCCACCGAGGAAAGCCAGATCGTGATCCTGCGAGGTGCTGCGTAATGAGCATGAAAGCGTTCTTCACCCGCGAGAAAGCGAATGAGGGCACCGAGGTGCCCCTGTCCCACCCGGATGGCACGCCTACCGATTACCACCTCGTTATCCGCTCCCAGTGGGCGGACGCCTTCCAGCAGGCCAAACAGGACGCTTGGCGCGAGGATATGGAGGCGGTCGCCAAGGGCCAGCCCGTGGACAGCACCGAGCGCCATGTGACGCTGTGCGCCACGCTGGTGGCCGGCTGGAACCTGCCGGATGAATTCACCGAGGAGAACGTGAAGACCTTGCTCCGCGAAGCTCCCCAGCTTCGGGACATGATCGACCGCCACGCCTCCCGCGATGCGCGTTTTTTCGGGAAGCCGTCCACCGGCTCTACGAGTGGGCGGAAGCGGAAATAGGGGACACGATTCCGGACCCCAAGACCGGCGCCAGCCGCCGGCAGCAGCTTGAGGCGGTTTACCGCCAGACCGGCAAGAAACCCAAGAGCCTGAGAACAGACCCGCCACCGGAGGGCACCGCCTACCTGTGGGGCTGGTTCTGTGAGCTGGGCGATTGCTCCTACACCGAGATCCACCACTGGGCCGCACTGAAGCGGGTCCACCTCCTGCCGTGGGAAGTGGACGTGCTGCGGCATCTGGATCACCTGAGATCGAAGGCATGGCATGACCGAAACAGCGCGTCTCGTACTAGCCGTTGACAGCCGTGAAGTCGACCGTGGCCAACGGTCCCTGGATGGCCTGACCGACAAGTCACGCCGGGCGGAGCAGGAAACTGAGCGGCTCACCCGTGCCACCGACCAACTGGGCGGGGCGTATCGCGGCCTGCGCAATGTGCTCGCCGCAGTGGGCATTGGTGTGGCGATCCGCGCCGTTGTTCAGGCGTCCGACACCTACTCCGAGCTGCGCTCCCAGCTGCGGCTGGTGACCGAGAGCCAGGAGGAGCTGAACGACACCTACGAGGCGGCCTACAAGTTGGCCCAGGAGACCCGCGGCGGCCTCGGCGAGACTATCAACCTGTACGCCCGGCTGGCTCGCTCCAGTGAAGAGCTGGACCTGACCAACCAGCAGTTGTTGACGGTCACCCGAGCGATTAACCAGTCGTTCGTGGTCTCCGGCGCCAGCGCGCAGGAAGCGGCTTCCGCCACCCTCCAGCTCTCCCAAGGCATGGCCTCCGGCACGTTGCGCGGCGAGGAGCTGAACTCGGTCCTGGAGAACAGCCCCCGCCTGGCGCGCGCCATTGCTGACGGCCTGGGCGTGACGATCGGCGAGCTGCGGACCCTTGGCGCCGAGGGCCAGTTGACCGGCTCGGCGGTGACCCGTGCGCTCCTGTCCAGCGCGGACAGCATCAACCGCGAATTCCAGGACATGCCCCGCACCGTGGGCCAGTCTCTCCAGCAGCTGCGCAACGACCTGATCGACACCTTTGGCGAGACCGACGTTTCCGGATTCAACGACGCCATTGATGACCTGCGGGAACTTGTCACCGACCCGAACTTCAAGGACAGCGTTGTCACACTCGGCACGGCCTTCGCCACGCTGATCGGCACCATGGCCTCCGGCGCCAGCGAGGTGGTGACCTTCACCGAATACCTTGGTGCCGAGCTGGCCTCCAAGATCAACGGCGTGGCCGCCGACGACATCCCGCGGCTTGAGCGCGAGCTCGCCGGTCTGGAGAAGCAGCTGGATGCCTCCTTCCTGGAGAAAGACATCGGGCTGGTGTTTACCAGCGACGAAGAGATCAAGCGCAAGATTGAAGAGGTGCGGGAGCGACTCCAGGTTGCCTACGACTTGCAGCAGAGCTTTAACCAGGGGTTCGGCAACACCAACCCGGACCAGGGCGGCGGCGAACCGCCTGAGCCGCTTGGCGGTGGCGGCAACGACAAAGCCACCGACTCCATCCAGAAGCGCGTCGAGGCGCTGCGTCTGGAGGCGGACACCCTACGGATGACAGCCACCGAAGCCGACCTGTACCGGCTGAAGGTCGAGGGCGCAACGCCGGCCCAGCTCGCCGAGGCAGCGGCCATTTACCGCAAGATCGACGCCTATGAGGCCGAGCAGACCGCTCTGGAAGCGAGCGTCGAATCGCGGCGTATCGCCGCCGAGATTCTCGCCGAGATGGACGAAGGTGCGGAGCGGGCTGACCGGTTCGAGGACAAATACCGCACCGAGCAAGAAATGCTGGATGCGCACCACCGGAGGCAGATTGAGCAGATAAAGGCCTTCCGCGAAGAAGGGCACATCACCCAGGTCAAATACGATCAGCTTATGGAGGCGGAGACGCGGCGGCATGAGACTGCCGTAACTGACCTCAAACAAAGCGAGATGTTTGCCAGGAACCAGCTGGCCAGCAATATGCTCACCCAGATGTCCGGGCTCATGTCGAGCAAGTACCGGGCCTTATTCGAGATCGGCAAGGCTGCGGCCCTGGCAAATATCGCAGTGAAGGCCCCTGAAATGGCCCATGACGCGGCCGGCTGGGGCATGAAACTTGGCGGGCCGCCCCTGGCCGCGACATTCAAGGCGGCCTCCTATCTGATTTCGGCGGCCCAGGCCGCAGAGGTCGCGTCCACCAGCTTTAGCGGGGCCGCGGTAGGTGGCGGTGGAGGCGGGGGAATATCTGGTGGTGTTCAGACCGTCCCGGCGGCGCCCTCCCCAGTCAATATCGGCGGAGGCCAAGCCCAGCCCGGAAACACGCTCCAAATCAGCTTCAACGGCCCGGTCAATGGATTGGATTCCGAACAGCTGGCCCGCGACGTAGCAACCGCTGTGAAGGATATGGTCGATACCACCGACTTCGTGCTGGTTGAGGCGAACAGCCGGAACGGCCAGATACTCAGGGGCGGGTGATCTGGACGCTGTGGGCCGGGTCACATAGGATTCAGGTGACCACACGGAAGGAGAAAAATATGAAGTGGGTAACTTTGGTGCTGACCTGCTTGAGCTTGGCCGCGTGCGGGACATGGAAACCGGGAGGCGAAACGCGGATTCAAAGTAACGTGGTGGTGCTTGAGTATAACGACCTGCGCGACCAATACTCACCACGGCCAACATTCGTCTCCTTGCGCGAGCGGTACGGAGCGGAGCGCATGCTCCAGATACGGGCTGACCGGTATGGGCCGGAGGCTGGCGATCTTTTCATAACCAAGAAAGGGGCCGAAGGGCTTATCCGGGCCATCGCCAAGTACGATGATTGGGCTCAGATAGCCATGGAGAGGGGCGATCAGATCAATAAGGAGATCGCCACCGTAAAGGGAGGCGAAGGCATAACCTACAAAGCCGATTTTCACAGCGGCAGTCCGTCGCGGCACTTTTTGGCCATCACGCCCTGCTCCATGAGCTGCCTGGGAGCAAACAAGGCGAGCGATCGCTTCTACTTTGACCGCGAAGGCGCCGAAAGGCTGAGAGGTGTGCTCGTTCGCTTTGCCTCTGGGAGCATGCCGGCCTCCGAGGCCGACCATATCTATCAGTAGACGCACCCGATAAATCAAGCCTCGCTCCGGCGGGGCTTTTTCGTTTCTGGAGTATTTATGAGCGAAATTGGCGATCAAGTGGCCGGAGACCTCAAGGCCCGTATTGATGCTACGCCCTTTGTCACGCTGCCGAAGAAGCGCGGACCCGCCCGGAGCCCCGCGATTTTGTGGCTGGCCTGGGGAGCCATTGGCGCAGCCGGCATATGGGCCGGCGCCCAGTTCGTGTGTGCTGTCGCAGCTCTTATCACCGCCCTGTAGAAGCTGAGCCCTTCGCCACCAAGACCGCCCGAGAGGCGGTTTTTTCGTTTCTGGAGCCCTGAATGGCAACGATCACCTATATCGCCAAGCGCAGCCTTGTGGCCGGGCATGTCGCGGGGCAGGAATACAGCCTGGTAGTTCCTATCGAGGACTGGACGCCTCGGCGGGAGCGGGTAACCGAGGAGGTCACCTCGCTGGACGGCAAGCAGTTTCAGACCTTCCACCGTAAAGATCGCCTATGGAGCGTGGGCACCGTGCCGCTCGACGCAATCGGTCAAGTCGAACCAGCGGACGCCGACCTGGTTGAGCAGCTCCGGGAGTGGGAAGACTCCGTCCAGGCTGGAGAGGTGTTTCAGATCGATCCTTTCGGTACCCCCGAGACCCCCGGTCAGCCCGTGAGCGTGACCCTAAAGGGCGATGTAACCGAATCCCTGGTCAATAGTGTTGGCTACTACCGATATTCCTTTAATGTGCGGCGTTTCGTATGAGAATCGATAATCAGGCGTTCAACGTCGAAAATCAGGCGCAGGCCCGGGAGCCGCGGTTCGTGTTCTCGGTAGACTTCGGCGCTGATGATGTTTATTTCCTGACTTCGCATCCGGTAACCGGCCTGACAGGCGAAAACGTGATCGAGGGCGTGCTTGTGACCGCCTCCGGCACGTCGCAGCGCCTCAATCCCGATAAGGCCAACAGCGAGATCGGCTCAATCAGCTTCACCGTCCTGGACCAGGGGCTTACCGATCTGCAGCGAGAAAAGCTGGCAGAGGGAAAGGGCCTGAAAGGCAAGCGCGTGGAGTTCTATGTTGGCTCCGAGGCGCTGGACTGGTCGAGCTATATTCGCGCTACCACGCAGATCATCGACGACGTCAGTTATCGCGACCGCGCCTACAAATTCAAGTGTGCCGACATCCAGCGGCAGATGCGGAAGAAGATCTTTGAGATCAAGGAGACGTCGCTAACCACGTCCCTTGGTGTAGCCGATAGCCGCATCCGCGTGGTCACAACCTCCGGCTTTGAGCGAGTCTGGCAGCCGGAGTCACCGACAGGCATCACGGTGGCGCCGGGCATGAAGGTCGGCTTTGTGCGTATCGACGGCGATAACGATGAGTTTGAGGTGGTGATGTACACCGGCACTACCGGCTCCGAGTTTGAGGTCGCCAGCCGCTCGTCGGCGCTCGCTCAAGCCACCCAGGCGAACGCCTCATCTGTGACCCTGACCGACGCATCCGCTTTCCGAGAGACCGGCTACGGACAGATTGACGGCCAGGCGTTCCGCTGGGGCGGGAAGAGCGGGAATACGCTGGTCAACTGCTCGAGCGTCCCTGCGGCGGAGCCTGGCGCCGAGGTTCTCGATGCCTACGGGCGCGGGATGTTCGGCACCCGGCCCGCTGCGGTTGAGATCCGGGACGGCTCAGATCAGGACAACGCCCCCAAGGTGGAGGAGTTCGTTTACCTGGAAATGCCGGCCCCGATGCTGGCCTATGCCCTGCTGACCGGTGCCATTTACGGCTATCCCGGCGAGTACCTGCCGGACCACTGGCACCTTGGGATCGCCGCCGAGTACATCCGCACCAGTGAGTACATTGGCATCGGTGAGGATCTCTGGAATCTGGATAACTTCGATGTCGGCCTGCCCGCCCAGTTCCTCGGCCTGGATGGCACGGACGGCAAGCAGTTCATCGAGGAGCAGATTTTCAGAATGATGGGGTGCTACGCCCCGATCTACGCGGATGGCCAGATTGGCCTGCGCCGGATGTCTGCGGTCGTGTCTCGGGGCGGCTTTGCCCGTGAGCTCAACGCCACGAACGTGGCCAGCTACTCCGATCTCACCCATGACATGGGTGCCGTAATTAACCAGATCGTTGTGATCTGGAATTACAGCCTGGAGCGGGGCGGCTTCACCCGGGTTAATGTTTTGATCGACCCAGACTCCATCGCCCAGCACGGCGAGTCTGACCAGAAAGAGCTGGAGTTTCGCGGCCTGTCCGGTTCCCGGGTCGCCTATCCCACAATCAAGGGGGTTCTCGACAGCTTCCGGGATCGATACGCCGGCCCGCCGCTTCGGCTGACGCTCACGCTCACCCCTGATCAGAATGACCTGGAAGTGGGCGACATCGTCCGCGTCGTACTGGACCAGGTGAAGGACTACACCGGGGAGACCGTTGACGGCCACCTCGACCGAAATTTCGAGGTCCAGCGAGTCCAGACCGACTGGCGCACCGGGGAGGTGCGTGTTGAGCTGTTTGGCAGCTCCCAGCCGGCCAGCGCACTGCCACCGGAGGAAAGCGGGGCGCCAATACCCAACAGCTGGTATGAGTCCGAGGGCACCGAGATCAGTGCGGCGAATTTCCCCGGTGCCGTTTCTAGCTCCGGCGGCATCACCACCGTCGAAAGCGACATCACCCTCACTGGCGGCGAGACGCTTTCGGACGGCATTTATTGGTGCGGGGAGGATCTCACGCTTGCCGGCGGCGTTACCGTAACGGTTACGGATAACGTGCAGCTGCGCGTTCGCGGGTTCTTCCAGAATAATGCCGTGATAAATGGGCGCGGTCTTGGCTTGGTTGGCGGGCAGGGGGTGCAGGCTCAAACCGCCCCGGTTCCGGTCGGCGCGTCCAGGGTAGGCCCTCACCTTTCCTATGAATGGCAGGAGGCCAACCTGGGGCAAGATGGCTACCTGCAGGCGGACGTGGTGCCCCAGCTGGGCTGCTTCAATAGCGGCTCGGTGTTCTATCATGCCCTCTACAAGCACAAGGGCAACTCGATGCGCTCTGGCGGCCGCTTTGTTAAGTTCCCGGCCCTCAGTCTCCAGATTGAAGACGGCGCTCTTGCTGGGCTGCCGGCTGACCTGAGAGGCTCCGGCGGACCCGGGGGTGGCCCTGTGGTCGGCCTCTCCGGCACGAATCTTGTCAACGCTGCGACCGGTGGCGACGGTGGCCGCGGCGGCGCTGGCCTTGCCGTGATCTGCCGAGGGGCGGAGATAGGCGGCACCGGCTACATCGACCTTAGCGGTGAGCTTGGTGGTCGGGGCACCCTTTACGATCCCGCTCCAAGCTCCGGGCTTGGCGCCTACTCCGGCAGCGGCGCCGGCGGCGGCCCCGGCGGCCTGCTTTTCGCCCTCGACGGGACCACGGCCACCCGCCCCACAATCGAAGGCTCCACCTTCAAGGCGGAAATCGGGGCGCTGGATGTCCAAGGGCAGGCCCTGACGAATTTCACCGTGCAGGGTGATCCCGTTTACACGACAGATTCGCCGTCTTCCTCCTATCCATTGCTGACGGGCATGGGCGGCCTGCCGAATGGGTCGCCGCTCCTGCCTGGCGGGTATGGGCAATCCGGTGGCGGCACCCCGGTTGAAAACCGCTGGGCTGCAAGTTTCTATGTCCAGGCGCTGGCGGGCGAGATAGCGCCCACCCCGGACCTGCCCGAGAACACCGAAAACCCCACTTCGGTCACCCTGCAGGAAGCCACCAACACCCCTCGCAGCGCCAACGCGAACCTTTCCACAATCGAGGTGGGCGTCCAGCCGCCGAGCGTGAGCAACTACGCCTACGGCCTGGTGGAGTACCGCGAGAAGGGGCAGGCGGGCTGGTTCGAGGTCGGCCCGGCCTCGCCGGAGGCCACGTTTGTGGTGCCCAGCGACGGCAAGACCTACGAGGTCCAGGTCCGGGGCGTCTCCCTGCGCGGCAAGGTGAACCAGGACGGCACCGTGGCGGAGATCGCCACCACCTATGTGCGCTCGCCCGGCGACGTGAGCGAGGAGCCGGAGGACGACCCGAACAAGGTGGTGCCGGCCCCGCCGGTCAACGGCCTGGAGCTGTTCGAGCAGGGCAACGACACCGTTTTCGGCGGCCGCGACGCCAAGTTCGTCTGGCGCAAGACCAGCGTCACCGAATGGTTCGAGATGGGCCAGGAGGGCGAGCAGGGCGCCGGTAGTGGCGGTCTGGACCTGTACTTCCGGGATTATCAGGTCGAGGTCTGGGCGGACGTGGACGGCACCCTGTCCCTGGTGCGCACCGAATGGGTGAATGACCCCCAATTCGTCTACACCTACGAGAAGAGCGCCGAGGACCATGCTCGCGAGACCGGCTCAGCGGGCGCGTGGCGGGCGTTTGAGGTCCGGGTGTACTGCCGGGGCCGGCAGAACCAGATCAGCGCCCAGGCGGCGCGGCTCAGCGTGGAGAACGTGGCTCCGCCCCTGCCGGGCACCCTGACCATCTCCGCCGGCTTCCGCAGCGCGCAGATTGATTTCGAGCCGCCGGAAGACCTGGATTACCGCGATTCCCGGGTATGGATGAGCCAGAGCACCGGCTTCACCCCCGGCCCCGAGAATCTGGTGGCCCAGCAGTACGGCGGGCCGGTAGTGCTGTCCGGTCTCACCGACAACAGCACCTACTACCTGCGGTTTGCCACCTATGACGCCTTCGGCCAGGGCACGATCAGCAGCCAGTTCACGGTGACCACGCCCTCCCTGGCCGCTGGTGAGGTGGAGGGCCTGAGTCCGTGGGCCACGGTCACCGACGCCGACCGCGCGTTCATCGACGCCAATCTGGCGGATGACGCCATCGACAGCACCAAGATCGTCAAGCTTACCGCCTCCAAGATCGTCACCGGCACCCTGGCCGCCACCGAGAAGATCAGCGTGGAAGGGCAGGTGGAAAGCGTGGTGGGCGATGCGGTGGCGACGCTGGGGCCGAAAACCATCGGGAACCGCACGGGACTGATCAGCTACGAGTATAGCGGTGTGCCGCTGTTCTCGGTTTTCTCAGACGGCTCAGTGGAGATGATCGGCTCGCTGACGATCCCTGGGGCCGGTGGCGCCACGGCCAACCTTTCTGGCGACCCGGTTGCGGGCCTGAATGTGACACCGACCCACCTGGGGTATTACGACGGTGCGAGCTGGACCGCCTACATCGACGATAACGGCGATTTCTATTTCGGCGACGGCGGAGAAAAGTATATCCAGAAAGTGTCCGGCGATCTTGTGATCGGCGAGGAAACCGATTTCAGGGGTTTCGCCAACTTCAACTCCCTGGATTACAGCCGGTACATCGTTTCCCATCTGGAGCAGGAATATAACCAGCTTACTGAGGCGGGCACGTCAATCGTTTTCCTCACGCCCGCCGACGGCGATGTCTTTGCCAAGCCCGGCTCAATAAAGATGACGGTGGAAAGCGGGGTTAATGACAAAATCGCCCGGCTTTCACCGGATGTAGACGGTCTATCTTTTCAAGAGTGGTCCACCTTCCAGGCGAGGCTATCTTTTGAGGTCATGGCGCGGTTCCTTGGCTCTGACGATGGTGACGCGGATTGGTTTATCGGCAAAGGCGGCGTGCATGGAGGCATCCTGGATGCCTTTGGGTTTAGGTATTTTCAGGATTCTGGCGCATCAGGGGCAAAGCTTTATGCCTGGTCATCTCAATACACAGGCTCCCCCTCATATACGGCTGTTGAATTGGCTACCGACCCATCCTTCCAGATTAGGCTTGGCTGTCGCCAATACAGCGACAGGATTGAATACTATGTCGACAGGTCTTTGGTTGCGACCATAACCACCAACCTGCCCGTGCCAACCAATACAACCTCGGTTCGGTTTCCGGCGGCTTCGCTTTATTGCCCTGGAACATCCAGTCAGCTTCAGACCCTTTACATCGGCGAGGCGAGATACCTTCAGAAAGACCCAGCAGTATTTAATTCCGATTAACCCGGAGAACCCCATGTCACAGTACAGAACCGGAACCGCGTCGGCGGTTCAGGATGGCGCCGTTGTGTCCGGCACCGGCACGGCGTGGTTGGCGAACGTCAGCGCCGGGGACAGCTTCGTCATGGCCGGCACGGGCGTCGTTTACGACATCGCCAGCGTGGACGGCGATACGCAGCTGACCCTGACCGTCCCGTACAAGGGCGCGGATCGGTCGGGCGCCTACGCCATCCAGCGCGATTTCACTGCCGACGGCATCCCCGAGATGGCCCAGGGCGACATCGAGACCGCGACGATATTCACCCGGGCGATGCGGAAGATTCAGTCGCGCCTGAACCTGATCACCGGCGTGGCGGCAAACGGCGCGCCCACCTACGGCGACACAGCGGCCGGCATCGCGGGCACCTCAGACACCGAGTTCTTCTGGGTGCCGGATGCTGGCGGCCTGAGGCTGTACCAGAACGACAACGGCACGGCCGTGGAGCAGGGCGACTACCCCAACAGCCAGACCCTGGCCGACGCGGTGGACGCCCTCAACAGCCAGGAAAGCCGCATTCTCGCCTTGATCGGCAGCCTGCACCCTGAGTTCGGCGAGACCAGCCTCTACGCCGACTTTAAAGCCCAATCGTTCGTTCTGGAGGTGGCGTGATGCGCAACATGAAAACGGTCCCCTATGAGGACATGTTCACGCTGTCCGCGCCGTCTCCGAAGTGGGTGTGGAACGCCCAGGGGCAGCTTGTCGAGGTGCCAGCCGGGCAGCCTGCATTCGATCACGATCCGGTCACCGGCCAGTCCCTGGGGCAGCGGGTGGAGGCCAGCGCGACCAACGTTCTCCTTAATAGCTTTGCCCCTGCCACCCAGGCCGTGAGCGTCAGCGATGCCACGACGTATACCCTCAGCGTTTACGGCTCCGGGTCGGCAGAGATTACAGCCGGGGGCTCTGGCACGGCAACGGATGGCTCCCCGCTGACTTTCGCTACCACTGGCACCAGCGTGACTGTTACAGTGACTGGCACTCTGGATGTGTTCCAGCTTGAGACGGGTAGCGCAGCAACATCGCCCATTGAAACCACGGGCAGTGCTGTAACCCGAGCCGATGACGTTGCGACAATTCAAAACGTGGATACGGCGGAGTGGTGGGGAGCGAGTGAAGGCTGGGCGCGGGTACAGTTTGACGGGATGCGACAGGTAGGTGGAAATGCTACGCTGCTTCTGTTGTCAGGCGGCGGGGTGCGCTTTGTCATGTATACAGATTCCAGCGGCGTTTTGTTGTCGTATGATGGAACGAGTATTTTAAACTCTGGTGTCCCGTGCGTTGATGCCCCAACAGCCGGGATTGTTACATGGTCGACACCTCAAGGCACGTTTAAAATTCTGGCTGATGGAGGGTCTGTTGTTTCATCCAGCTATAACGGGTCTTTCTCCGGAATCTCAAATTTCAATATCGCCGTTGATGATATGACGGTTGAATTAGGACACTTGTCATTTGGCAAAAATTATCTGTCCGACTCTGAAATGCTCGACAAAATTCAGGAGCTAACGTCATGAGCCAATGGCAACCGATCTACCTGCGCGCTGCCGACGAAGCGGCAATGATGGACGCCCTGGACGCCGCCGGACTGATCGGCGCCGACCCCGAGACCGGTGACCAAACCATCGGCGGCGATCCGTTCCGCATCCGCGTAACCGTGCTGCCTGCGCTCCACGAGCCCACCGGCGAGACGCTGACCGATGGTGAGGGCTTCGAGTACCCGGAGATGGCCCCGGTGCCGGGATACCACGTCAACGTACTGGTGCACCCTGACCATGAGGCGGCCTACCGCGCCGCGCTGGCAGACGTGCTGCTGGACCCTGAGCCGGATACACCACAGGTCAAATACGCGGGGTGCGCATGATCGAGCTGTACGGGAGCCGGGAACGGATCACGGCCGCTGTTGAGGCGGTGGGCGGGATGATCGACGACGCCGGCCACATCACGGTTCGGGGCTCGGCGACGCGCCACGGCATCGAGTTCACAGCGGTGGGGGCTAACCTGTATTCCACCGACGATGAATTCGTGGCGCTGGTTCGGGATCGGTTGCCCGCCGAGTAACGCTGACTCTTGGTCGCTGGCCTCCCTGCCGACGGCGGACAATGCCAGGGCAGGGCGGCCGATCAGGGCTGTCTGTAGGCCAGAGCGGACAGGTGGCGTAGGCTCAGACCTCTTTCGGGCGTCCGTCATAGAGCACGACGAAGGCCCGCTGCTCGATCAGGGCGCCCACCACGAACCCGGACATGATGTGCCGCTGGTCCGATTGATGGGCGTCAGAGTAGTTCCAGCCGGTGACCGCCAGGGCCACGGGCGTGACCCACAGGGGGAGCCAGGATTTGTGGAGCAGGCCGCCGAAAGGGACGTACCGCAGCCCGCCGCCTTTGCGCCGCACGCCGATCTGGGCGCGGCTCCACGGGTGGACGACGAGGCAGCCGGCCCACTGTTGTTTGATGGTGAGGGAGATACTGGACATGCGGACAGTATAAAGACACGGAGAGCAGCGCGAAACCGGGAGCCGTTACGCCTGATTTACGCCCGATGTGCTGTAAGTGATTGATGTATAGGTAAAGAAAAGGGCCCGGGAGGGGCCCTGTGGGGTCGACGCGCGAAGCGCCGGCGCTGATCGAAAACAGGTTTTTTACAATGTCCTCTTAACGCGAAATAAAGATTAGGTGACGTCTTTCAAATTCTGGATGCCGGCCACGCCGACCATGCCTTGTACCTGATTCGTGCGGCCCTCGCGCCAACCGCTCATCCAGTGGGTGCGGGCCTGCAATGCGCCGAAGGGGCAAAAGTCCCTGGGCCTGCCTTGAAATCCGGCCAGGTACCCCCGGCTGTAAGCTCTTTCATCACGACTGCGTTTCTGTCTTTTCATAGACACGATCCTCTTGGCTTGTACGCCTGTTGGCTTATTCGCAGTGCCGCTTTGCCGATTGCGGCGACGGTCAGTAAGCTGCGGCCCCCCGGTCACCTTTTCGAAGGGCCACGCTTTGAGTATGTGAAAGGGGGAAGAGGGTGTCGAATAACATGTCGCCATAATGGTGGCGCCGTTTAAGCGTGTGACGAATAATGGTCCAACCGATGAATTTTTCATTTCCGTCTTTAAAACAGGCACTTGCAGGGCAAAACCCATGGATTTCGTAATTACCTGTCTGCCCGGCCTGGGCCCCTTGCTCGCCGACGAGCTCACCGAATTGGGCATCTCGGTAACAGATCCGGGTAACGCCCATGTGGGGATTCAGGGTCTGCAGCAGGACGCCCTGCGGGCCTGCCTGTGGTCGCGCCTGGCGGAGCGGGTGCTGGTACCGCTGGCGGAACTGGATGTGACCCCGGACCAGGCGCCTGAGCGGCTGGCGGCGGCGGTGGACTGGCGCGCCCTGGTGCCGCCCGGCGTGGACCTGCATTTGAGCCTGGACCACGGCAAGGGCGTGCGCGGCGACAGCCGGGTCAGCGGTAAGCGGCTGCTGCGCGCCTTGCCGTCGGAGATCGGCCAGGCCCGGCGCGAGGAGGGCGCCTGCGCGGTGCGCGCCCGGCTGGACGAAAACAGCGCCCGCCTGTGGCTGGACCTGGCCGGCACGCCGCTGCACCGGCGCGGTTACCGGC
>Ga0098059_1000291_pt1 | contig 35775 bp, 33 predicted proteins | sample 20_taG_FD_92580 | JGI IMG/M metagenome (GOLD analysis project Ga0098059, IMG submission 92580) | Marine viral communities from the Subarctic Pacific Ocean - 20_ETSP_OMZ_AT15318 metaG | ecosystem: Environmental > Aquatic > Marine > Oceanic | place: Subarctic Pacific Ocean | collected 2015-01-19
CACAAAGCTGAACGAGAAATCGCTAAAATGTTTGGTGTGGATTATAGCAGGAGGATCAAAAATGACAGATCAGAATAACAAAAAGGCTATTGATGTCGGCAATCTTTTTGCCGTCATCGACAACGAGACTAACAAGCTCGTTGGTGTTGAACTTGGGTTCAACGCCAACGTAAAGAATAGGGATGGTGCGGCAGACTTGGTAACAAGTTTGTCGTCATGCGTCTCAAGTCCCAGATGGGTAATCAATAACGTAATGAGGTTCGAATCCGATGCACAGAATAAAGCCGATGGAAATGAAGATAGCACTGACAATCATGTGGATGACGGCACAGAAGGATCAGTGGCAGAAGGTACGTCTGAGTGACATATCTAAGCAGGTCGGAATATCTGGTTCGGCAGTTAGTAATTACTGTAAGTGGTTACAACATTGTCGGATTGTTCAGAACTCTACCAAAGAGGGATGGACATCTGGCGATAAGGCTAAGATCTACCTCAAACATTGGGGGGTTATCTGATGGATAAAGATTGGCGACCTAAATATACATGTTGTCTGTGCCATAAGGAGTTCAGAGGATCAGGGAATAACCCTGCTCCTCTGGCGAGCCCAGATAAAAAATGTTGCGATGACTGCAACAAGGAAGTTATAGCCAGACGGTTTGTAGAGATGAACCGTTAATGGCTACAAAGGAAGAGATCAACGCATGGCTAGAGAGTTGTCCGACTAAAGACTTTATGATCGTTAATAGAGATCAGGGTATGTGGACAATCAGAGTTATCATTGATGGTAATCCAGAGAAAGAAAAACCTACAGAAAAAACTATCAACTAGGGGGTGAGGCTTCGGCTTCATCCCCTTTTTTTTGCTCAACAGTCGCAATGAAAAGATCATAGAGCCAGTTGTCACCCTCCGTTTCTGCGAGGGTTAGACCGTCAGGTTCTTCGTTAAGGTCGAGGCTGAGTTGATTACTTGGGTGTACCATACAGCCATGCTACATACACAAGGCCAGCAAAGCCAGCAAGAAAGATTAAACTTCCTACGAGTATGGAGATTATATTCTTTATCTTGGCACTGCGTTTACGAGTTTCGTAGTCCTCAAGTTCCATAGCTTTCTTTTCTTCGTTGCGGAGAGCCATGAATTGCTTGAGCCCTGCTTCGCCACGAGTTGCACGAATGATTTGTTGCAGGTTATATTCAAGGTCTTCAGCTTCTTTGAGGGCAACGAACTTCTCCATTGCATTGGATGCTCCAGACTTCTTCGCAGACTTAGCGTCTGCCTTGACACGATCTATCGCAGACCAGACCTGGCCCAGGTCTTTCGCAATTTCGGACGCACTTTTAGAAAGCTCAATACTTTTCTTTGCGACTTTGAACGCACCAATAGCTACAGTAATAGGGTCGATGGGACTACCTCTTTCTTAATCGTCCGAGGATTGGCTTACGCCCTCCCATATTCCTCCCAAACATACCAGACGGACGAGACATAGGTCTTGCCATCGGGTTCATTCCACCTCTCATTTGATTAGGCATTATGTTTCCAGATCGGGTAAACACCACACCTCTATTCGGTCTTTTCATTCCACGCATCAGTGCCTCACTTCTTCTTCTTCGTATACTTCGAGCAAGATTTCCTTACTGCTTTTTTCATACCACGCATTAGCCGTTACCTTTCTTTCTACCAAGTCTGTTATGTCATCCAATCCTCTGTAGTACTGAGTTCCGAGGAGGATCGAGTGAGCATTGTCTAAGTCAGCTAATGATTGCACAAGAAGTATGCCCCAGTCGTCCATGTTGAGGGACTGCCAGATAGATAATTCTGCGTCTGGGTGATCGGGGTGCATGCCTATAAGCCAACATCCAAAGTGGTTCTTGTTCTGGTCAGCGATCCAATCGGTCATTTCATCTGGTGACATTTGCGATGGGTCTGTCCAGATGAAGACGTGCGTGAACTTGTCTGGGTCGCCAATGGCTTTGATATCTACTGCGGCGGTTAGATCGTCTGAGGTATGGAAGATCACACGTCCAGCCATGAGTGCTTGTCGTGCATACGGGCAGGGAGGCATGTCGTTGTATTCTTCGGTAGGGTTGGAGAGGTCGTGGACTATCCAGTTCCATACTTGTTGTACAAGTTTAGTTTGTTTTGAGGTAGCCCGACGGCCCGTCAGGGCAGAGGAGGGCGAACTATCGTCGGCTTTTTTTAGTTGGTCGATCAGGAATGGGAGCTTGTCTTTTTTCACTCTTCCTCTCTTTCCTTTCTGCCTCACAACGTGGGCAAGCCATCAGTGCCTTTATCCATTTCTGCTTCAGTGTATAGAGGGCTACAGTTTCTTGGTTGGTTGAGCACACTGGGCAGGTAGGCATTCGTCTTCCTTTACAAAGCCCTCCTGACATAAGTATGCACGATAGAAGGTGAGTAGGTCGTCCAGTCTGAGGAGACAAAGACTATCTCCCGTCTTCATTCTATTCTTTCTGTTGATGACTACGGGTACGTCGTCTGTCGCACGGCTGGTACGATTACGTTCAGCCTGACGCATAGCATCGTGAAAGTTCAGACGCTCGACACGCTTCGCTTCTATGAAAAGGTTGGGTACGCCGAGCAGGTCTGCACCGCCAGACAGTATACCTATCGCACCGCCGCCAGACAGAGGGGCTCGTGAACAATCGAGGCCAGTGTTGTCGTTGATGTACGCCGCAAGTTCACGCTCGTACCCGTCGCCTTTAGCTTTCTGTGGGTTGCTCATTGTTCAATCCCCTTTCTGCAAGCATCGCATAGAACTCGACACCTTCGCTTACACGAGCGATGTCACGGATTTCAATAAGTGTTTCTTCAAGAAGTTTAATTCTTGCTTCGAGATCTTTTACTTGCTTGATCTGTTTGTGAGTTAGAAATTTCTGAAAGTCACTTGGTTGTGTCATTGAGTTTCCTCTTCTCGATGGGGATACCATTCTGTTTAGCCAGATTGATTGCCAGTTCCATACCGTAAGTTATGCCGTAGTCTTCATAGACGACTAGCTTGTCTGCGTGTTTGTGCCAGAGGAATGATGCCGAGATACCTTTGTATCGCTCACCTTCGTTAGATTCATCTAGTACTTGGGTGTAAAGTAAGTGGAAAACTAATGGTGACTCTCCACGATTTAGACTGTCGATCATGCAACGCTTCGCATAATCGGTGTTCCGCACGATGTCGTCCTTGTACGGACTCTCTATTATTACTTTCATTCCTCCTCATATCCTCTCTTCTTTCTGCAAGTTCGACAGTAGAACCAGTTCTTTGGACGCAACTCCTCGTTTGAACATTGAAGGCAAGGACGATTCCACATTGTTACACCAACGTCTCGACGTAGCTGGTACTTTGCTCCATCAAATTCTTGAAGTCCTTCACGCACGAGTATGCGTTTGAGCGTGTCTACGCACACACCGATTCTATCTGACATATCTGAGTACGTCTTCCTTCTGTGATTTTCTCTGAGCCATCTCAAGTTTGTTGGCCCTATCTCTATCGGCTTTGGCAACACTGCTCCGTTGTTACTTGTACCTATTTGTATAGATATACCTAATGCACACCTAAGATACAACCGAATATATAAAATAGTATAAACTAATTTAAAAAAAGGGGTTGACCTTCAACCTCTCAAGGTGTAGGAACGCTGAGAGCGACTTGAGCCGAAGTGTTACTCAGCCCCCTTGGGGGGTCTGAGTATAAACGAAGGAGAAACAAGCGAACATGAGCCGTAAGCGACACGTTCCTAAATTCAGAACCATTGGTCAGCAGACAGAAACAAATGGCAACAGAGCCAAGTATCCAGAGATAGCTGAATGGGTTGATAGCATCAGAGAAGTTTTCCCTGATGCTAAAGTTATGGGTATCTATGAGAAAGGTTATTGGAAGGTTAAACCTCCAACCAATCCTTTATAACTCTTAAAGGTTTAGATAGAACTCGACTGATCTCCTCAACATCTTTACCGTCAAGTGCCAAGTCTTTTGAAATTTGTTTTGTTGAACGAGATGATACGATACATCTATCATCTGTCTGGTTGTTAGCCGCCAAACCAATCCATTGAACTCGATCATGTGCGTCTGTCCATTCACGAACTTTACCGTAACGAATTTCCATTACCATATATAATTGGAAGTCTTTCATTAACCTTGCCGACAACATAGGCCACACTGGTCTGTCGTATGAGCCGTCATAGATTGCGGCGTTTTGTTTCGCCGTCTCTTCATCCTGATAAACTTGTGTCACACGGATCTGTGTTTCCAAGACAGTCAACTGGTTCGTTGACCCAGCCTCTCTACCAACACCAGACTCACTTGGCTTGTTGCTGTGGTGAACAAGGATGACAGCATAGCCAGAGTTACGCAGACGGACAGCCAACTGGTTTACCTTTGCCCATTCGTCTGAGGAATTTTCCATTAAGCCAGGGTATGCAGTTCTTATTGTGTCAACTACGATTACGTCTGGCTTAATAAAATCTACCCAACCTTGTAACTCAGTAAGACCTTCCTTAGTTCTGAGGTTCATCTCGTGATTATCAACAAAGGGTGTCCATATCTGTAACCTATCTTTCGTATCTCCATGCACTTGCTTCATCTCAAGCAATCGTCTGGCTATCGTAGACATACCCATCTCGAAGTCTAAGTATAGGATCTTGCTTGGCTTATTGATTTCAAAGCAACCAAAGTATTTACGCCCCGATGCCAATGAAGCCATAGCGTTCTGGACAAATAAAGATTTACCATGACCAGAATAACCATAGACCTGCGTGATTGAGGCAGGGGATAGCCAAGGTTCAATAAGGAACTCTCTAGCCTCTGACTTCTCAGCTAACTCTTTAGCATCTCCCATAGTAATTAATCTTCGTGATCTACCTTCACCATTCTCCTCTGCTTTAGCTTCTTCTATTTTATGCCGATGAATATATTCACCCTTCTCATCAAATCTGTCTGGATGATTACGTCTCTCACTCTCCTCCATGCTCCTAACTGTAGCTTCGAACTCGGCAACGGAAAGATGTTCTTCAAAGAACTCAGTCATAAAGGCGTAGCCACGAACACGAAGTTCTGCACCAAAGTTCCCATCTATGATTTGTTCAGAGATATACTTCATCACCCTCTCATTCCTACTATTACCAACACCAGATGGGATCTTCATGGTATTTGGGTACGTCTCTCTCACATACCTTGCAGTCCTATCCCACTCAGACATAAGTTCGATGGGGTTCATTGCCACAACGTCAGATAGATCTAGGTCATTAAAACTAAATGAGTCATCAAATTCTGATTTAATCTGTGGCTTCCAATCTTTCCAGACTGGAAAGTCTTCTGGGTCAAGGCTGAAACCTTTAGGTATCTCCCAACTATAATTCTTAGAAGGTGGAACGAGGGCATAAGAACCGTCGCCTCTGAAATCTAAACCATCAATCTTGGGCCAGTCTGAACCTCTGGTCATAAGACCTGCTCTTGGCCCACGACGTAAGCCGTCTTGTGGGTGGCGAAAATATAAATGATGTCCTCTCTTGGTCTTCGCACGAAAGGGTGACTTCATTCCGCAATCAAAGGCGGCGTGAAGGGCTTCCTCGTTATCGCAATCAACCACAACCACACCTGATAAACTGCCAGTGATTAGAGCGATAGGATCATCTGGGAATTTAGTCCACCAGTCTGTTACCTGATCTTCTGTTGGTAAGGTTTCTTGAAATTCTTTCCACTTAATTCGTGGACGCTTAGTGTCTGGGCGACATGGGATGATTGACCACCCCATGTCTAGCAGTTCAAGTGCCGCCTCCAAGTTCTTCATTTTGTCTCTCCTCAAAATATTTGTTTATGTTTAATGTTGGATTAGCTGATGTAATCTTTTCTAAAAATGTGGATCGGATGTGTCCTTGACGCACCCATCCATAGGGTGCTGTCCTCTGAACGCCCACTATTTCTGCAACCTTACGAGCACCACCAACATCTTCTATTAATCTTTTAATGTTTAATTTTTTCATTCTTTTCTCTTTTTTAGGTTGACACCTGTAACTTATACTATACTACTAAAGTGTCAAATAGTATTACAACTAATTATATTTAGAGTGATACAGAATAAAAGAAAGGTAATATATGAAGTTTCGACCAAGTAAAACATCTGACTTACAATCAGATGGCCCAACCAAGACGTTGCTATATGCACATCACGGGTGGGGAAAAACATTTCAATGCAGGTTCTATCAAAAGCGATTTGGAAAAGGCTTAATCATTTCTGGTGAAGCAGGTCTAAAGTCTATTGAAGATACCGACATTGATTACATTCCGTTCCTATCGTGGGATGGAGAGAACAATGAAGAGAAGGGTACATACTCTTTTATGCAGATCTTTAAATGGTTAACACATCCAGACTTCTTAAAAGCTCAAGGATATAAGTGGATTGCCATAGATAGTTTGACAGAAATGTCAGACAGACTTCTCGAAAGTCTGGATGAAAAGCTAGACGGCGAGAAGAATGGGTTCAAGGTCTGGGGGGAATATGCAACGCAGATGATAGGTGTCCTTAAAAAAATAAGAGACTTACCTGCTCATGTGTTCGTGACATGCCTAGCCAAAGAAGAAGCAGATGCTAACGGAGTAACACAGTATTGGCCTCATGTGAAAGGTCAGGCTGTCTCTAAGCAGATACCTGCAATCTTTGACCATGTCTTTTGTGGAGTGAGAACTACAGAGAAGACAGATAGTGGACATCCAAAAGTCAGACGTATGTTTGCGACAGACGAAGTCAATGGATGGCACGGCAAGAGTCGAGATCCTCAGAGAAGGCTAAACGCAATCGAAGAGTATGACGATGTAACAGAACTACTGGCAAAAATGTCAGAAACAAAAGAACAGTTTGAGAAGAGGAAAGTAAAATGAGTGGTTTTAATTTTGGAGAATTAGATTTAACGGACGTAGCCGCAGACGATGGCCCACCTAAAAGATTTTTAGAGGTCGGCAATCACGATGTACGCATTAAAGAAGCTATGATTAAAGAAACGGCGGCAAGGACTGGACGTTATCTTGAAGTTACCTTTGCTGATGAAAACGACATGACAATCGTAGAGCGATATAATGTTCAGAACCCAAATCCGAAGGCAGTTCAGATTGGTAAGTCTCAATTAAAAGCCATGCTTGAAGCGTCTGACCACCCTGATGCCAATAAGCCTGGGGATGCAGACAAGCTAAGTGGTTATCAAGTTCGCATAAACGTAGGTCTTGGTAAGGCAAATGAGAAGGGTGACAAGTGGCCTGAAGTTAAATCTTATGAAAAATCTCAAGCGTTGGTTGAAGCAGTAGCCTCCACTGACGACGATGAGATTCCGTTTTAGTCGTAGTTTATTGGTTTCCCTACGACTAACGTAAGTCGTGAGAGCGAGGGTTTTATCATGCCCATATCCACGACATAACAGCCCAAGGTTCTCTCCCTTTTCCTTGGGCTGTTTCATTTGAGGAGCAGTTATGAAAAAGATTAGAACGGCAGAAGATATAGTTGAGGCGATTGACATTGGCTATCGAAATAAAAAGATACAAGAAGCCCGACAATATATTGGGGCTAGTGGAGTAGGTACTCCTTGTGATGCCGCACTCGCTTTCTCACTCAGAGGTTTCCCCGAACCACAAATTAACCCAAGGACACAACGCATATTTGCGTTGGGTCATTTGCTTGAAGACATTGTTGTTAAGGATCTAAAGGAGAACGCAGACGTAAGAGTGTGGGAAGTAGACGGCATGACTGGTCGTCAGTATTCCTATCATCTATACGGCGGTCATGTGAGTTGTCACATGGACGGACACATAGAGACAGACGATCAGATTGTACGAGTACTTGAGATCAAGTCTATGAATGACGCAAGTCACAAAAAGTTTTTAAAGAATGGGGTGAAGGATGCACACCCTAAATATTATTCACAGTTGCAGATGATGATGGGTATGAGTGGTTTCAAGGAAGCCGTGTTTGTAGCTATCAACAAAAATACGTCAGAATATGGTGCTGAGATAGTCGAGTATGACGACATACACTACCACTTTCTGTTATCAAAGGTTGAACGTGTGATGTCTGGAGAGGCCACAAAGGTCAGCGATAACCCAGATAGTTTCAGTTGTAGGTTTTGTTTTAAGAAAGCCGCTTGCTGGGAAGGGCTCGGAGCACCAGTGAGGTGTGAGACATGTGCCTTTGCTTTCCCAAGAGAGGACGGAGGGTGGCACTGCGACAAACATGATCGTGAAGCTATACACGCTTGCCAAGAATATAAAGTTTATAAGCCAAAGGAAAAAGGTCAATGAGTGAAAAGAATAGATCAGAAGTTCTGTGTGAAGCAGAAGAATTAATTAATGGGGACAGAGCAAAAGATTATGGAGATGCCTACAAAAACCACGAAAGAATTGCAAAGCTATGGGCTGTCATCCTTGAGAAAGATATTACAGTTAAAGACGTTATTCTTTGTATGGTAGCCATGAAGACAGCCAGACTTATCCATTCAGATAAATTTGATTCTTGGCTGGACATCTGTGGATACGGTGCAATCGGTGGAGAATTTCAACAGAGATCAGAAAATAAATCCGAAGTACCTCTCTTTAATGTAACCAAGGAGTAATGGATAGTGGGTAAGCACGAAGTTGAAACCTTCTGGTGTAGATATATAGGCTAAGAATACAAAGAAGATAAGTATTTTATCCTCAGTCGAGAGTTCCAATTTCTCTCATCGTCATTCTCCAAATGAAAAGTGGAGTGGCTTTACCAACATAAGATCCAGCTATATTGAAGTTGTAATATTCTAAAGCATCTTCCCAAGACATACCGTCACGGGTCATTAGGATATCTATAACTTCTTCTGCGTCATACACAATTCGTCTGGTATCAAACCCAATGTCTGTGACACCGATCACAGCTTCATCGAAGCCGTCTGCCTGTATTAGTTTCTCGTCTGCCTGAATTAGTTCCTCGTCTGGCTCAGTCATCTAAAGTTCCAAATGTTATACCTGCCACCAACCATTATCTTCTTGCCAACATAAATGTTCTGACACATAGGCTGGACATAATATATGTCCTCGTCGTCTGAGATTATCTGTGCTTTGCTGACAGAAACATTGAAACATTCCTCTTGTGTCGGTAATAAATCTTTCCGAGTAACCACCATGCAAGACTCAGCTTGAACAGACGAACAGAACATAATGATGGATAGCCACATCAATGAGGCATGATTTCGAAATGTGGGCCGTCTATAAAAGGCCGTCTGCCTTCTGACCTTCGGAGATCAATGTATTCATTCATCGCTTCTTCCATTGTTCCTTCGTACTCACCGATTGAGTCAACAGACCAAGCTCCACCCCACCTTATCTTAATACCTTTTTCCCTTGCCGCTTTAGCCATTGCGTCTGCAATATCGTCGTACAGATTCAACTCCCAAGAAGCTCGTGACTTTCCATTCACGGAAACATACGCCATTAAATCGACAGCATCTCCCGTAAGGTGCTTGCTCTTCCTCGTCTGGCTTGCTCCACGAGCTACTAAATCGTCCTGTTCTGCTTGAGTTCTCATCCCCGAAATGACTCCGAAGTCCACAGAACTCTGGGAGATCGCCGAGGTAACAACTGAGAACAGTTCATTCTTTACGCCGTCCAGTCTACCCAGACTTCTTTGAGATAGTTTAAAGGTCATACCTTACTCCTTCACACAGTTACAATTCTCGTTGCATTTTTTGTTGAGCAACGCACACCAAATTCTTTTTAAATATCTTCTCATTGTTTTACCTTTCTTATTTGCCTACGCTTTTCACACGCTCGTAGGAGCGTAATGTTGCAAGACCCAACATTCCTGTCAAAATCGGAATCATCATGGATACATCCACTTGTGGAATGACAACACCAAATGGTGCGGCTAGGGGGCTGACCAAATAATTCATAACAAATCCTGTAAGACAGACGTAAGCAGTCAATGGTCGCCAGCTTGACTGAAACCAATTCCCCTTCGCATCTTCTTTATTTATTTCCAACTGAGCCATGACTTGTTTATCAGCCATCGTTGCTATCTCATGGGCAAGCATTGCCTTTTGGTCTTTGTCTTCTACAAATTTATCAAGCAACCCTGCGACTGGGTTAATTAAATCTTTAAGCATTATCTTTCCTCCTTCGATTTAGCCCAAGCATTAGCACCAACATACCCACCGATTATTCCTAACTGGCTAAGTATGAATGTCGTTGCAACACCGACCAAATCATCTAGTCTGCTTTCTGGAACGACCTCTGGTATTGTTAGTATTGCGACAAAGATTACGGTTGCTATGGATTGAAACCAGATAAGCAATCTTATCTGGTCTTCCTTCTTGTCACTATTCTCCATACGAATACGACGTTCTTCTCGATCCAGTTCAGCGTCAAGCTCTTCGTCTGTCAGGATATTGTCCCCATTCGTATCAGCTTTGCTGAAGCGAGACTTGGGGTCGAGCTTCTTCGTCAACTCCATTTACCTCCCCAGCTACCCCAGCCAGACGAATTATTTCCTGTGGGTTCACCTGCGACGGAGTTAACTATTCCTTCTCTTGCTCGTTTGACACCTCCAACAACTGGAATACGGGTTGCGATTTCCCTAACGGCAGTTCTCTCTTTTGAATTACTTTCTGATGAACCGAATGCGGAGTCCATGCCGCCGCCGAGTACAGACAGACCTGCTGTAATCAGGCCAACACTTGGGCCACCTAATGTCTGCAAGAACCTTGTCTGTCCATAAGAACCATTGTCTGCCTGTGTAACCGCTGAGTGTAAGATGTCACCGAGCAGACCAACGCCACCCATTTGCAACATTCCCTCAAGATACCAGCCTAAGAAATCAACTTCGTTACCGTGAATTTTTTCATCATACCCTGCTGTCTTCAGAGCATTTCTAACTCTCAACTGTGGTGATTGCTCGTCCTCGCCACCTCGCATTTGCACAATGTCTTTCACTGCCAATGCACCCATACCGAAAGTTGGGCCGAGTGAAAGGAAGTAGAGTAGGGGCTTTATGTTTGACTCGCTTGCGTCTCCTTTGAGTAGCTTGCCAATCTGTGCTTCTCTAATCACATGACCTGCCAGACGGCTCATCATTAACGGGAATGATTTAAGCTGGAACGCTAAAGCTCCCAGTGGTGTCTGTGCAAATAGAGGAGCATCGTTTGCGTTAGGCTGGAAGATACTCTCGTCTGCAAACCTTATCATTGCTTTGCGTAAAGAGTCATCTGTGCCAAGAAGAGATCTATCGCTTAGACTAACTCTACTTTTTGATCCACCCTCAAGATAATCTTCGAGGCCAAAGTTCTTCATGTATCTGTAGGCTAGTTTATATTCTCTAGGCTGTTCACTAACTGGCTTGCCTTTAACATAAGATCTTAACGCTTTCTTCTGGTGCGTAATGAATGTCTGGTGAGCCAATGCACCTGCGATCTGTCGGTTCATGTCTGTCCAAGGCGTTAGCATTGTAGCGTTGAAGAAGGCATTAGATAATTTACTATCTACCGCACCATACATATTTAACATACGCTCATGCGTAATGTTCTCCATTGCCACACCAACTTCAGACAAAGCTCTCTTATAATCTGGATCAAGAGCCAGTGTCTTAACGGCTTTCATCCAGTCTGTCACAGAGCCAGACCTTACGATTGGGAGAACAAGGTCGCCCAATGATGTTAGCGTAGTAAAGCCAAGCAGGGTTACATTGTTAAAACTTCTTAGGCCACGAGAAACTCTCAGACCTGCCTTACCACCAAAGTCATTGAGACTATCTTTCCTAGACACTCGCATAGCATTCTCAATAAACTTAGCATTGTCATTCTCCAATAGTGTCTTATTACCCTTATGGTCTTCCAATGCACCAAGTATCGCTTCAACTCTGGCTGTATATGTCTTATCAATCTGACCGCTAGGTGTCCTAATTGCGATGGAGTTAAGCATTTCTCTTGCGGCTGGTATGCCCTGTGTATTGGCAACCTCCACCAGTTCTTCAGAAAACTTAATAGCGTCCTGATCCTTGCCAGTAAAAGGCATAGATACCTCAGACCTTAGTGTTCCTTCTTGGACACCGTCAGTCGTTACAGATCTAAAGTCTTTATTAAATACTTTATTAGTTGATAGGAGTTTAGCTATACCCCTCGCTCCGTTTTCAGTTGTATAAAGATAGTCATCAACGCCGTGAGAGTTTAATCCAAACTTCTTTGTGTGAAGTATTCTTCTTGTTGATCCTTCAAAGTATTTAACGAGCATGAACTCAAGGTCGTCCTCAAGAAATTTCTCCATAATCTCCATAGCTCTAGGATATTTCTCCAACTCGATCAGTCTGTTGAAGTCTATGCTTTCTGCTTGAGGATTTTTAGTAGATCCTCTGATAGGAGACTTAGGACTTTCTGGTACTTGAACGCCATCTACACTCTCTCTGGTCAGGCTCTGGTAAACTTTCTCAGCAAATTTTCTTGCGTCGTCTTTCTGCAAGATATTGCTAGTACCAGAAAGGAGTTGAATTTGCTCCTGAAAATAATACTCCATCATACCTTCAAGGAACTCTTCCCTATTCTTTTGAATCTTATCTCTGCTCCAAACCTGTGGTATATAGTTCTTTCTCCAACCAACATAGTGCATACCAGCTTCATTCATCCGTGCGTGTTCTCTAGCGAACTCATCTTTAATCTTATCAAAGACTACTCTTTCAGATGGTGTCAGAACTTTTGCCTGTCTGCTGTCTGCCCCGTGCCTAAGTGCAGAAACAATTTTCCTGTATGCCTGGGGCTGTTTTTGCCAGACCGAGCCAGACGCAGACCGAGCCCACGCCCGCACCTTTCCGTCTGCCCCTGGAAGACCACGCAACATATTATGAATAGGCATATATTTAGATGCAAAAGTCTGGTGCTGGTCTGGGAAATGTTGCTTGTACCAGCCACCTAACCAGTTCATACCCATTGATTCCATGCGTGTTGACTGAGCTTGAAGCCATGCGAATGGCCCTTGTTTTCTTACTGCTTGCTCTTGAACAGGGGTTAAGTCTCTTTGTCTTATAATGCTAGACATAGCGTCTACCATTGGGGGAGATACGCCTTCGTCTTCAACCGCCTGTAGCATGTCTACCGTATTCGTGGTATCTAGCTTACTCGTCTGTCCGTCAGCCATAGCCATTGCCGCTCCGCCATTGAAACCTTTAGCAGACCCTTCAAAGTCCCTGTAATACAGACGAGCGTCTTCGGCATCAAAGAACTCTGCGTTAACATGCTTCACATTCTCTGGATTGAATATCACAAAGGCATCATAATCCACCTCTTCGCCAGCACGATAATCGTCACTATCAGATACCTTGTCTCTGTTAATTCTGTTTCTATGTGGTGCTCTCATACTGTCATACCCAGCATCTTCAAGAGCTTCCCTGAATATCTCTTTAGCTTGCTCTTCAGTGAGAGAACTATCTCCTCTCATTATTGTCTTAATGTAGGAATTATATGCTACTTGCCCAGCAACTCCCGTCTTTGAAGCCCCAAAGTTTTCTTCGACAGCTTTCTGGAAGTCTGCCATGTTGCCGCCTTCGAAATTGTTTGTCACTCGCATGATTGCATTCAAGGCCGCATTCGTATCCTCTCTACCTACGTTGTGAGTATTCGAATAATTTACTCCATTGCCGTCATCACCCACTCTCCAGATATTTTTACCGAGATCGAAAGTGTTCTTCATTCTTGTTATGAGAGGAAGGACGGTGGGTTCGAAATTTAAGCCAGCATCATCCAGAATCTTCATTGACATCTTCTCTGAATATAGAAGGTAATCCAAATTGTCTTGGATCTGCTTTCGTCTTTGTGTAATAGATCTTAGTTCTACATTCAAATCTGCTAGGTCATCTTCTTCCAGAGCATTTCTCAATCTCTCAACAGTATCGTTATGAGTTTCAACCTCATTCTGTACGTCTGCCAATCTCCTTCTTTCAGATGCAATTTTTTCTCTGTCTGAATGCAGTCTTTCATTCTGCCAAATGAGATCATCTTTTGTTTTTTCGTCAAAGTCTCCATCATCAATCATTCTTCTCACAGCCGATTGGGTTGGTCGCCTTGCATAAGTACCTTCGACTGCTCTACTGCTTGGAGAAATATAAATACCAGACCCCATCATACCGCCACCCTGACGCATCACGACCTGAGAGTCTTTGAATGGTGCTCCATTAGGTGTGCCATGATAGTAAATGGTTGGCGTTCCATCATCATTAACCGAATGCTTACCATTGGCTGTGTATTTACTGATCGCCGCTTTCTTAGAGTCCTTGCTCTGTCGTATAATATCGTGTGCGTATGCAGTAACATAAGTGGGAGATACGGCAGGTTCTTTAACATCAACACGAGCCAGTGGAGATTTATTAGATGCCTCAAGCATATCTCCGTAGATTGTTAGTCGTCTGAACTGTTGCTTGATATCTTTGCGTCCAATCAATCCATTAACAACGTAGGAGATATACTCGACCATTCTATCAATGGCTCTCTCGAATGAATTTTTAAGACGGATATTATCCATACTGCCAGACAACATGCTTTTCATAACATCGCCACGCATAACCCGTTGACCAAGATAGTTAGCCATACCTTCAGCAAACCACTCCTCTGCTAGAACTTCTTCAAGCTGGGCTGGTGTCATGTCTGGATATTTTTTCCCGTAAGACTTTTCTACATTTGATTTGATAGTGTCGTCAGCCGCCCTGTATAACTCAATGACAGCGTCCATCTCTTCTTTAGGTAGCATTCCACCCCTGACCATTGTATGACCAATCTCATGCACGGCATCAAATGGGTTAGAGTTTCCTTTGGTTAGACCAATAGAAATCTTTCTGAGGTCTGATCTTAATTTATTAAATGTATCGCTTCTAAAATCGACAGAAACATTTTTCATTCCAGCAGGGTCTACCTTTGCCAGACGAGCAATATCAGACCCATCCATCACATTAGTTTCGCCAAGAGTATTCTCTACGTTCTTGCCCATTAAGTTCATCATACGATGCAACATGGTTCTCATGGTGTACTGAACTTCAGGATCACGATGGGACATATATGAAAGGATTGTCTTTGTGGAAATAGGTGCTGAAGGTGGGATGCCATCTTCAGTAGCAATACCAACACCATTACTAAGTTCTGTTCTAATGCGTTGTCTGAGATATTTTGGAACAGGCTTGTCTAGCTTCTTGTATGTATCAGTGATACCTCGTCGATGGATTTCCCACTCGACGGCATGTATAGGCCACTCAATATTTCCATGAGTGAAAAAACCTGTCTCAGCACCATTCTTCCACAGTTCTACAAGCTCATTCTTTTGTAACTTCCTGAGTTCCTTTGTGGTCTTCCACATACTCCTTGGGGCTAGATCCATTGGGGGAGACGCTTGATCCATCGGGGGGGACGCTTGTTGTTGATCCCAGATGTTCCTGTACTTAGCTAACCAAGTGTCTATATCCTTGATTGATTTAGTTTTACCCCATTCTCTTTTCGCTTGTGCTTTTAAATTATCAGGTAACTCTACGATAAATAGAACAGATGCTTCTTCGTCATAAAACTCTTTATATCTTCCACCATCATTTTTTGCTTTAATATCAGCAAGCTCCTCTTGAATTGCCTTATCTTCTGCAATAGCTTCTGGAGAACCTGCTTCTGGGCCTTCCTCCTTCATCACCTGTATGTCATCTGCACTTTGTTCATAGTGAATTTGAGTGAAGTATTCAGGCTCTGGTTCGGCGTTCTTCTTTTGCCACATTAACCAAGCAACCTGATCGCCAAGTTGTGTGTCTTTATTCTTCTTGTAGATTTCACGCAGTTCTGGGATAGACTTATCGCCATAGGATCTTTGAGTTGCCTCAGTTACATTATCCATCCTTGGCTTTTTATTTGTCGCAGACTTACGTTTATTTGCAGGGGTTTTTATTACTTTATTAGCGTCGTTGTCTGCGGCTCTGTTAGCAACTTTAATTTTTCTACCTTCTTTTGTTCTAATTTCAAAAGAAGGCTTTCTGGATACCATGCCCGTTCTTAAATTTACAAACTCGTCTGCTCTCGATGCACCTTCTGCCTTTTTATATTCAATGTCTGAATACTCACGCATTAACCGAATAAGTTCATTTAAAGTTGTGTAACTGGTCTGTTCACCGCCGTATGGTCTGGCGTTTGATCCACCTTTAAGCAGATCTGCGTGTCCATGCTCGAACAGTTCTTCAATATATTTTGCTTTCAACTCGATAGCTTCAGGACTATCAGCCTCTTGTAAAGCGTCGTCTCTTATTTGACCAAGCTCATCTTGTTTTGCTCTGAGTTGCTGAACAAGACCCCCTTTCTCAGCCATAATATAATTTAAGTCTGCAAACCTACCTCTTGCTACTTTATCTAAAGGACGTAGCCAGCTTAGTGTATTCTTCATTGCAGTAGATTTAGAGCCGACATCTCTATTTGGGAAAGCGGAAGCTAGAAGAGATCTAAAACCTCTTGCCGCATTTACTAATTCTTCTGGGTTGCCTTCAGGGTCTTGATAAACCCTGATAGCTCGTTGTATTTCATCAACTGCCATTTCAAGCCTAACCTGAAATCCCTTTACTACCATTCCCTTCTTTGTCTTCGGATCGTCCGAAATTACACCAATCTTTTTTATGCTTCTGACTTGTTCTGGAAGAACTTTCGAAAACAAACCTTCGAGTTCTGGGGCAATGTTCGCTCCAGAAAAATACCTGTCCACAGATGCCCTTTGGATCTTAGACATTTTTTGCCAGTAATGTTCATTGTAGACATTAGTTTTATGATCGCTAAATATGCCGTGAGAACGGTTGTCAAAAGCCCAAGATGCAAACTGGTCTGCCCATATCTTTCGTGCCAAGCCTGTCTCAGTTTCTGCATACCTGTCTAACACAGGTATCTTTGCCTTTGCTTTTCCTTTTGTTGCAATGTCTCTACTTAAAGCATTCCAGAAAAGCATTCGGTCTTCTGGTGTTAAGATATTGTCATAAGACCATTGGGCTACTGCATGGAAAAAAGTATGGTCAGCAGATACCTTTTCTCTGTCACCCATTCTAATGTTCCCATTGGCATAACTCCAACCTTGATCTCCTCCTTCTGTCGTCACAATTCTTGGAGCTTTAAGAGGATCTCCTCCAATAAAAGCCAGTGTGTTTTTCACAACTACCGCAACCTCTGGGTCGGCATCTTGCATAATTTTTTCAATCTTGTTGATTATCTTTTCTCTATCACTAGCTTTTCTAACAATACCCCCTGGAATTAAGTCTCTTTGAATGGAGTAGAGTTGCTCAAGATCGCTGATTAATATTGCGAGTTCTGTCTTATTTCCTTTAGTGGGAAATTCACCGTTATCAATACTATCTATGGCATGTTGAACGTCGCTGAGTGTAGGATCACCTAGAGCCTGTCTGGTGTTCCTTCTGTTAAAAGCTGTACGCTGTTGTTCGTTTAACTTAGATACATCGAGAGGGCTTTCGGCAAGGTTCTCTACGGGAGTAGCCATACCATTTCCTGTCTCGTCACCAACGAAACGTATAACTCCTTGTCCGTCTGAAGCACTTGGCTCTTCCCCTGCTTCATCCCAAAGTTTTGCCAAAGCATTTATATTAGACCTAGAGCCAGTAGGGACTTTGCTTTCTTCTATGTAACGAACTTCCCAATCATCTGGGTTTTGTTTTCCGAGCAGGGACTTAATACCTTCGCCTGTTTCTGCTTGCTTTTTAGAAGCCAGACGGTATGGCAACTTACCTGTGCCATCCTTTTTCTTTATGAATAAAAGTTTATTACCTTTAACTGCTGGGTTTTTCTCAAGAACCTCTGACACTAAACTAGGTTTTTTCTGACTAACTAATTCTGCTGTAGCTTCGTCTGCGTATATCTTTCCATCCCGTCCGTTGGCGTAAAGAATTTCTCCTTTTTTAGCAGTGTGCCTGAAATCAACTCTGCCTTTATTCGGGCCTTCCGTAATTTCTTTGATGACATTGGGTGTAGATTTATCAGCTTGAAAAGGAACAAGAAGACTTTCAGACTCAATCCTAGCTATTTCTTGTTCTACTTCTTCTATTTTCTTCGGGCTTCTAAGTCTCTCAAGTTTCTTTCTTAATGTTTCTACATTCTCTCCCTTTGAATTTTTACGTCTAGTAGCTTCCGCAAGGGCAGAGCCAATGTCATTCATTCTATTGCCAACAAACGTCTGCTCTTTTGAACCTAAACCAACACGCTTTGAGTCCCATTTTAGAAATGATTGGATTTTACCGCTTTCAGTTCTACCAGCCCCTTCAAGAATAGATGCTCTCTCAATAGCATTCGTAACATTCCTTGGGCTTTTAAGTCCTTTCTCAGCCCTCTGAGCTAGGACAACCTTCTTTGCATTGAGCTTCATTTGCTCCATGCTCATAGGTTCGTAATCTGCAAGCTCCTCTTCAGTTAAATCTTTTTTGTAATCAGCTTCGTTCTTTTGTAGATCTCTAACTGCTTTGATAAATTCCTTTTCTTCATCACCTTTAAATTTGGCATTCAATATAGTCTGATCGTCTGCCAGTCTCTGCTTCTCACCGCCAGACATGAGTGTGTCATAAACTGAGTCTATCTCCTCTTGGCTCTTGCTAGGTAAATTTCGTTTTGCTTGAGCCTTTATAATCTCAGCCATCTTTTCTGGGTCTGTGACTTTCCTATTGTCTTCCGCTATTTTTGCTATTTCTTCGGCTACCGAAGGCTCTCCTTCGACCTTAACTGCTGGAGCTTCAGTATCTTTTAGAAGTTGTCTGACAGTCTTTGTAGCACCTTGTTTTCCAAGTTTGATTACCCCCTTCTCATTCGTTGCAATGTTTCCATTGGCAATGTTTTCTTTCAGCCACTGATCGGCTTGCTCTGGGGTAAACCCTGCCTTCGCAAGTTGTTCGTCAACACTCTTCTGTCCACCTTGACCAGCTTTACCTCCCCAATTAACTTCAGGAAGTTTTGGTGCAGATGCTTTATCTGGGTCTTCTACCTTTGTCTGTAATCTCTCAGACACCTCGTCAATAATTTTATCAACATCATCTGATGTTTTTGCTTTTTTTAATTTTCTTTTTATTTTGCTTGCGTCTGGTTCGCCTGAAATCAAGGTATTGACAACTGGTGTCATCTCTTTCTTGTAGCCTTCAGGATTATTTTCCCTGAGATCAGCAACTCTTGCTTCATCAGCCTCTATATCTTCAGTGGTGACGGAGGAATCGTCTGTGGAGGAAGGGCCAGATCCATCCTCCGTCGCCAATTCAGCCTCGTCGGTTGTAGTTGAGGCCGAACCTTTTCCTTTTCCTCTCGCCTTTTTAGCAGAGGCTTTCTTAGCCTGTTCATCTATCTTCTTTGCTCGCTTCTTTGCTGAAGTAAGAATAGCTTCGGAAGTTAGAGCGTCGCCTTTCTTAGCCGCAACTCTTGCATGTGCCACATCTGCATCCAAAGCGGCTTGCATAGCTTTAGCCATCTTTTGGTCAGCAACTTTATTGGACTGCATCAGGGCTGAAATCTGGTCTTGCTCATTCTTCAGACGCTCTACTATTTCTTTATTAACCTCTGCTCGTGATACATCCTTCGCAATTTCTCTACCCAAAGTAGTATTTTCTAAGCCGTCTTCTACTATTGCCTCTTGTGCTATCCTTGCTTCGTTTAACTGCTGTTGAAATACAGGTTGCTGTCCGTCCAACTCTCCAAGTATCTCGTCTGTCGATGTCTTGGGAACAGGTTCTACTTCAACTTCTGCTTCTGCTCCAATTTTGGGTTCATCTGTTTTTGGAGCAGGGAGTATTAATCCCGATTCTTTTTGATTCAAAAAGTTTATCTCTTCTGAAGCTCTTCTATTAGTTAAAGACGCTATTTCTTCTGGAGAGAGGTCTGACCTTGATAAAGTTTGAGCCTCTCTAGCTCCTTGTCTGACACCTGAAATAGCTGACGGAATACCGATTGCACCACCGACAGCACCACCAAGAGCAGTTCCGAATGCTGTTGCTTGAGCGAATTGATTCCAGTCAAACTCCTGTTGGAGTCCAATGTCTTGTCTGTATCCTTGTTCACTTACGTTGATAAGAGCTTCTTGCCCACCAGATATTGCACCCTCAGTTGCCGCACCAGTAGTAACACCTTTAAGAAATGATTTAACTGGAGCAGATCTTCCAAGGGCAGTTGTTGTTCTCATTGCCGCTTGGGAAACACCTTTAGCCGCAATACCACCAATTAAGTTAATTGGGTCTGCCAACACAGACTTTGCTATGTCTGGCACAGCACCCCAACCACGACCACCTTCTTGATAGAAGTTAGGCAGGTTGTCCCAGACTGTTGTTAGTCTGGCGTTTCTCATCTTCTCTTCGTCGGTGTCTCCACCACCTTCCATCATTCTGCCGACAGCACCGATAGTATTTAACTGAGCCCAGTTCTCGTCTGAATAAAATTTGTTGATAAGGTCTTCGTCTGACAGTTGCTGTAACGGGTCGTATCTGTCTTGAAGGTCTTTAATAAATCTTGGATCTTTAAGTATGCTTCGTCTGTCTACATTAGAAGCGTATCCAAGGTCTGCTGTTTGAGAGGTGGTTTGATCTTTAGGGTCTGTAAGATCAAAAGTAACTTTTTTAAATGTCATTTACGGTACTCCAGTTTCCGAATAATTCTCAGAATACTGGAGTTAAAAGAAGGGGTCGTCCTTATTTAGGTATCTCATACCCAAAAGACACAGCCATAGAAGCCAATTCAGGTACTTCCTCTATGGCCTTGAATGGATCTTCTATGAATGCTTGGAAAACTTCAGGATTTCTTCTAAAGTATGCCTTCACACCTATATCATCTGTCATTTCATCAAGAAACTTTCTTTGAGCTATCTGATCTCTATTTTCAGCGTCTTCAGATCCAAGAAGAAGATTTCTTAAACTCACTCCACCGTCGCCAACTCTTCCTTTCAGCCACTCTTCTAATTTATTACCAACGAATGGTAGGTCTGTACCTAGAGCTTTCTCTGACCGAAGCTGACCCAGATTGAGATCAAACTTAGCTTCTATTCTTTTCTTGTTCTTATTGTTCCAATCTACACTCTTAGTGTCGTCATAATACTGGTTATACCAATCTTGGTTTCTGTTTTCATTGTTTAGGTCAGTTGGCTGTATCCTCTCTTTTTGTGTTTTTAGACGGTCAATCAACCTATCTACGGCTGTATTATCTGAAAGATAACCTGATGCACCTGCATATAGCTCGTCGATTGCATCTCTGTCATAAGCCTTACCAGCTATGTCTCTCCAATTTCTACGAGTTTCGAAGTTGTTTTCAAGAACATTTCCGTACTCTCCTACCCACTTTCTATACTGACCCTTGAGGTTATTAAGTACCCGAATGGCAGAATCATATTGTTCTGCTGTCTCAAATTCTTTAGAGTTTTGTTGGATCTCATTAAAACTAGACTCAAATGAATCTATTGTTTCACTAATGTGTGCTTCAACACTATCCTGATAATCTGTAAACAAAGTTCTCTGCTGAACCAACTCATCGGTACTGAGGCTTTCGACGGCATCTGCCCAAGGAGTTGCCCCATGTGCTCTAAGCCATGCGTCTGCCATGTTTTTTAGTTGGCTAGGCGTAACATTCTCTCCAGCATTTTTAAGAGAATCACTGGTTGCAAAAGTAAGTAAAAGATTTTTGGTATTGTCATTCATTAGCCAATCTTTAGCTAGTTGTGGAGCTATCTCTTGTAGATAAGGGTTGCCACCACTCTTAATTTTTGAAGCATCTCCAGCAAAAATTTGAGAGGCTTTTTCTGCATTATCAGATACGGCTGTTGCAAGTAACTGTTTCTCCCTGTCTTTAGCTGTAAGGATACCGTCTGTAATTTGTCCATCCATTACATCCTGATTTAGTTTAATCACACCTTCAAGATGCTCTTGGATAAACTTCTCTTTTTCTGCAATGCCCTCCTTAGACAGCCAGTATTCACCAGTAAGAGTACTGCTGAGAGTTTCGGAAATATATTTGCTTGCCGCTTCCATTCCTCCCACCCTGAGTTGTGATTCAATAGCTGTCGCCACAGTTTGATTCCAAAGTTTAGTTTCTACTTTGCTTAATTCGTCGGATCTTTCTGCATCAACTTTAAGTTCATATTTTTCTGTAGCATTAGTAATCATTGTCGCCAGATCGTCTGGTATCCCAGCAGAGCCAGTGCCGAGTATGTCTTCAAACTCTTTTGGTAGTGTTGACCTTGCGGTTGCGAGAAGAGTAGAAGGATCATCTCCTCGAATGATAGCGGCTTCGACAGCTTGGTAAGCACTTCGCTGTGCTTCGTCCCTACGAGTTTCTGTGGCAACCGATTGGGTACTTGTCGCTCTATCTACAATTTGATCTAGCCAGTCACGGTCTGCAAACAATTTATCAAAGAAGTCGTTGTCTTCCGATTGTAAAAGGTAATTGTATTTACTCCTTAGATCTTTCTCGATTTGTAATACGTCCATGTTTCGTTGGGAGTATATACCCTCTAAGCGACTTGCTTCGCCTTGTGCTTCTGTCAGTAAGGCTTTGAACCGTGCGTCTTTTGCTTTTGCTAAAAGATCTTCACCTTCTTTAACTACACCGCCAATAAAATCTGTATCAGTTTTATCCCATAATGGGTTGCCCCCAAATTCACTTTCTAATGTGGCTAAAAGATTAGCTGGAGTTATCGTAGAATCTTTTGCAAGTTCTCTTACTCTGGCATTGACAGTAGTATTAAAATTGTCTTTCTTTTTTTGTTGGGTTTCGTTAAATTCTACCTTTGCTTGGTCTAACACCTCCTTTGCAATCCCTTCACCAAGGCCATACATATCCGCAAACATGCCGACATTTATATTAGTCGGGTCTTTTGCATCTTCAATAAACTTCATGGCATTTTCATAGTTTTCCGCAATTCGTCCTCGCCTTAATTTATCAAATCTCGTTTGGTTAAATTGACCCTTGATATCAAATCCCAGTTTGTCAAACCTTGGATTATTTTCCATGAAAGTTTCGTATGCTTTGTTAAATTCTACCGTTCCGTCTTTACCTATTGGTGCGTTTAACAAGGCGTTGTCTATATCAGTGCTAAACAAATCACTAATTCTTCGCATATCTTCCATCTCTCCAAGAAGACGGGTTCTGTCTGCTATTTCTTTTTGCCGAAAATTTTCTGCCGCTATCCTATTACGAACATTTACAGATGGTGCTCCACCTGAGATGTAATTGTTTCCACCAGAATATGAATCAACGAAACTTTGGAAATCTGCGGCAGTTGCATAAGGGTTAGCCGCTTTGTAGTCAGCAAATGCTTCTGCCATCTGTTGTCTTTGTCCATGCCTGAACTCTTTTTGGTCTTGCATTCCCTGTGATATTGCTGAAAATATACTCATTGATTAACTCCAATTAAAAATATCTTTAACGGTGTACTTAGGTGTCATATCTGAATATTCTCCCGTACCATAATTCCAATCTAAGAATGCTTTACCGAATGTTCCTCCAGATGTTTTTGATTGTTCTAAGGCTTTATTATACCTTTCACTCGCAGAGGTTAACATGTTTCCAGAATAGGAGCTTGGGTCTGACCAATTTTGTGGTGAATAGTCGTAAACGCCACTTCCGAGATTTAGACCTGCACTTGCCGCACCGCTTGTATTTACCCCTGTTAGGGAAGCAAGCTCTGAACCAAGATCTGTGTAGCCACTGCTTATTCCACTTCTCAGACCATACTTGTCTTGGAACGCATTAGCAGAAGATCCGACACCTCTGTCGTAAATAGAAGAGGCTGGCATATAATTCATATAACCCATAGAAGACGGAGCGTCTGGAAGGTTAGCCATTTGTGCTAGACCTGCACCCATAGTATCTCCGTACTGACCAAGCTGACTTTGTCTTGAAGCTAAGATTTGGTTTATGTCTGTATTCTCAATATTCTGCTGACCGCCAATATATTTCATTGCATCATCATAAGCTCTGAACCGAGCGTTCTGATATTCGTCTGCAAGACGTGAAGCTATATCACCTCTGGTCTGGTTAGCCAGAGTAGAGTTGTCCATGCCTCTGTTTATCAGACCACCTTCAGCAACAGACGCAACTCTGTCAGCCGCACGGTCTACGTCTCCGATATATTGGTCTGCACGTTTGTTTACTTCTGCGTCAATTCGTGCCTGAGTAACTGGTGTTACGTCTGGGATATCTTGTAAGCCAGCGTACACATTCTCAAGACCTGTCTGCATACCCTGAATGCGATCTGAAATCATCTTGCGTTGACGCAACATATCGTTTCGTTCTTGCTGGAATCCAACTCTGGCATTATTTATCTGCTGGATCTGGTAGTCTCTTTCAACTTCCTTTTGAGCCTTTGCCATTTCAAATCTTCGTTGGTCTTCGTCTCTTTCACCTGCGGCTATCGCCTTTGCGTCTTCAAGTTCCTGAAGAGCCCGTTCTCTTTCTTGACCAGTTATTTCCTGATTTCTTAAATACTGTTCTAGCTTAAATGCGTATTGACGTGCGGCTTCCCTGTCCATTTGAAGCATACGTTCAATCTCAAACTCACGTTCCTTGAGTAATCTGGATTTGTATTCACCTAACTCTCGTTCAGCGAATGCTCTCTCGTCTCCACGGATACCACGATTTAGGTCATCAAGTCTGTTGTAACGTGCTCTGTCTTCCTCCATCCAATCCATTGACTGACGAGCCATTTCTCGATTGAACGCTTCAGCAGAGTCGTATCTCCTTTGTGCCTTGTTTTCACGAGACATGTCTTGGAGAAGACCAAGACCACCTAATACAACTGACCAAACCATCTTAATACCTCAATATGTTTTGTGCGAAGGCCGAGGTTGGATTGTTAAACAAGTCCTCCTCTTCATCCTCTGCACTATATAAAGCTCCTCTGTTTAAGGATGTAAGTGGATCAACCAATCTGTAATCCTGAAACTGAAAATCATTATTGTCTGCATTAGCTCTTGCCGTCCGTGCGGCAACATTTGATTCATCTTGCTCGATCTGAGCCAGACGGGATGCAAGCTCTGCGGTTATGTCGCCTCTTTCATCATACGCCTGAGATGCTGTGTACTTATTTATCTCAGCTTTTATTGGATCAAATTCTTCTAAGAAGGCATCATAGTTTGCTCTGTTCGTATCTTCACCCATTAATCTGTCGTAAAGACCTTTAGAGCTTGTCTCTAAACCTTCACGGTAATCACCTAATTGACCCAGCTTGTTTGTGACATCTCTTTTATAACTATCCATATCAGCATAGATATCTCCCACTCTTCCACCTGTAAAATATCCCAGGTCGTAATCAACGTCTTCGATACCTCCAAGTATCTTATTCATTTCACTTTCTTCCCACAGATCTAAATCTGCAAGAGGACTGTAAGCTCCTGAAAGATCACCCTCTATTGAATCAAGTTTTCTTTTTCTTTGAGCCAGAAGATCATTAAGTGCAGTCTGAGCAGAACCATATTGATTAGTTGCCTTTGTAAAATCATAGGCCAATGGGGAAGAGAAATCTTCGTAAGTTCCTTGGCCCTGAGTGATTGCGTTCTGGAGTTGGTCGAGCATTGACTTGTTATAGTAACCTGATGAACCAATATTTGAGAATGCTGTGTTTGCACCAGCCAATGCGTCTGACTGTGCTCTCGCAATACGGGATTCTTCAGCCGCCCTATCTGCGTCTGTCTGGCTAAGACCAGATCTAATATCAGTTATCTTGTTTCCAATTCCTGAGTCTTGGAATATTGCTTCGATCTGACTGTCTGATAGACCAGTAGCATTCCCAAGTCTTTCTGCTTCAGTGATGTATTGATTTAAAGTATTCCGAGAACCTGCCGTATCTCCAGTCATGTCCATACCACGAACAGTATTAAGAAGATCACCGAACCCAAGACCCCTAAAACTTGTGTCCAGACCTTCGGCGGCTGTGTCATAGTTGCCGATTATTGTATTCAGATTTCCTAATGCGTCACTATATGATGACTGGTAATCGTCAGCTAACCCCATACCTTCAGCAAGCCGTCTGTCTATACCTGTGTCATAATCAAAGTCTATGTCTGAGCTTTGAAGTTGTGTCCTAAGATCTCTTGCGGCGTTAGCATCTTGCATATCCCAGTCACTTGTTCCAAGAAGTGATTTGGCTAAACCTTTTTCATAGTTGTCGATCTGTGCATTTGTATCAGTAACTGCTGTATCGTACTGACCTTGTAAGCCAGAAAGAGTTGTATCTAAACCTTGATACTTTCCAAGCAAGTTATTAATCGCATCCATATTCGACCAGTTGCCACCTGATGCTGAAGTCAAGTCTCCGATAGCAGAACTGATATTACCTCTTGAGTCAGCAAGTCCATTGTTCATAAGTGAGTACATGTCTGCCCCACCTACGGCTGAACTTGCGTCTCCGTACATGGTGTCCCAATTACCGAGGTCGAAAGAAGGTGCAGATGGGGTAGAGGGTTCAGTGGGTGCTGGATTAGTATTGCCAGCATTCTGAGATCCGTCGGGTTTATTATTTTTTAAGTATTGTTCATACACTGAGTCTGAAAGATAGTCTTTATGGCTTGGATCTAATTTGTTAGCCGCTTCAGGAGTTCTCACAGTCAAACCACCTTCGCCTTTTTCGTCAGCACCATACGTCCATGTGTCTGCACCCATAAAGCTCCTACCTTCATTAGCAGGGTTATTTCCACCCACTAAATTACTAAGCCAATCTAAAACAAAATATTCTTTGACACCATCATTGTCGCTATCAACGCCAGCACCACCAAAGTCTTTTAAGATATCAGCTTCTTCATCAGTTATATAGGCGAGGTTATGTTTCTCCCCTTGCACCATCTTCTCTGGCTTTACGAGTAACTCGTCTCCACCAGTAGGTGTTGCGGAAGCTGAACCTAGTTGTGGGTTCTTTGCGTACTCTTCCCAATTCTCGATATGATCGAAAAGGTTTTTAACAACATTTCCCGTAAAATCTAAGGTGTGTTTAGTTCCAGCGTCGAGCCATTCTTTAGGAGTATCTATATATACGTCTTTGAGTCTTTGACCTGCCCAAGCTAGATCTTGAGGAACTTCTTGCTTTACCCTATCCCAATCTTTGTAAAACCTTTCCCAGTCCTCGTCGCTTGACTTTAATCCTAAACTTTCTAGCCAACTCATTTTATTCTCCTATGAACTCATAATGTTGTACGCAAGCACCACCTCTAAATTTGCCGCCGAGCTATTACTTGTAGTTGTAAAGCCTACTGTCTTGGCGGCTGTGTTACAGTCAATCTCAAGAACAGTACCTAAAGTCGTATCACTGCCAGACGAGTTTGCGGTGTATGTGGCAGAACCTGCCAGTGTTCCGTTTACTTGAGGCTGAACAACAATAGTTCCTCCTGTGGTCGCTACTGAAATAGCGGTAATCTGGATTTTCATTTTCCAGAATTTTTCCATTGTGTATGTTGCATTGCTTGGCGATGCTATCTTCAAGTACATATTGCCAGACGTTAGGGCAGACGGAAGTTGTGAAGCTGGTAAAAGTCCAGTTGAGTCAAGTGATGCTACGCCATTCGCCGCACCTCTTTGCGAGGTTGCAAGTACAGACGATAAATCTACAGTCGCATATTCAAGAGCCGTACCTGCACCGTTCACCCGTACATACTTACTTGCGTCTGATGAGGTAAATGTTGGAAGTGTGCTGTCTGGCGATGTCTGTAACCATTGTGTGCCAGTGTAGAACTTTAGGATATTAGGTGTCGAGCTTGTGTCGAGCCATAAGTTTCCTGTTGCAGGGCTTGATGGTGTAGAGCTTGCTGTAGTTATCTTTGCTTTGGCACTTAGGTCTGTTGCCAAGTCTTTGACTTTCGCTTGTGTTATTTCATCGTTGTCTATCGCTAACTTTGCAAAGTCAATTAAGCCAGTAGTAGTATTGACAAAATCTTGCTCCATCATAATACCAGTGACAGTAGTAGTAGAAGTGTTCTCAACAGTAATAATTGATACTAAATTTCCAGAGGCTACTGTGCTTGTGAATGTAACCACGTCGTTTTGTGGACTGGTTGTATAGTCGTTTGAACCACCTTCTCTTTGCAGAATACCATTCTTATATACTTGGAGAACAGTTTCCTCATCGTGAGCAAAAGCGAACTGTACTTGGTTGCCAGTTGTTAATGTGTCTGATCGTGTGTAACCAGTAACAGAGGTCGCTCTGACTTTATAGATTGTAACTACCGCACCTGAAGCATGAGGAGACGAATTAAATGTAACAGCACCAGCAGAACCCGAACCTGCTGTGTGGCTTTTTGTGTAATCGTGTGAACTTCCTTCTCTTTTAAGGACACCATTTACATATACGAGAAGGTCGTCTGTTGAATCGTGAGCATAATCAAAGACTGTCTGCCCTGATGTTGTTGCCACATCCTGTCTGGAATAAAGGATTGGTGCTCCGATAGTACCAGCAGTCGAGCCAGCCGCACCTCGAAGATCATCCATTGAAGCAATAGTTACCCAACCTGTCGTTGTATCTGTGTATGTTCCGATACGATATTGTATGCCAAGACTGCTGTCTTTACGCATTTCAATCGGGCCTTGCCAGACACCGTCAGTGTCGAAAAGTGTTGCTAGGAGTTCTCCTAAAGTTTTTTCACCAAGTTCGGCGGCGTTTAAATACCTAACAAGGTTCTCAAACTCAGTATTAATGTTACTAGAAGAACCGTAATTCTGCGAATATTGTTGTCTAAGTCTTGCCATTTACCTTCTCACTTAATTTTTTATGTTGACTGCAAAGCCAATAAGACGGAGAAGACCCCCACCTCCTTCGGCTTTAAAGCTATATTGTGCCGCTTTATATCGGTAGCTCCATTTTCTTTCATACTGTTTGGATAATGGCACACCAACGAAATAGTTGTCGTCCGTAGTGTCGTCCACTTCGAAAACTAAAGAACCTATTTGATTGCCATCTAAATCTTGGGCATCCATAGTTATCGTGCCTTTACCTGCCGCTTGTATAATAACACTGTGCGTCTGCTTGGTATCAACAAGTGAACCATGCCAGAGCAGGGGAGTCATTATGGTTAGAGTAGGAACAAAGCCAGTGGTTTCTTCAACCTGATTTACGTTATAAATTCCACCTGTTGTCCCTAATACGAGCTTTCCCCCAAGGAAAGCTCCGCATCTTGCGTTAAGGAAATCTCCCTCACCGAACTTTGGTTGAGCACCTTCGCCACCTTCTGGGTTAAGCGACAGTGTTAATCTTTTCGTATTCACGTCTCCAGCTTGTGGGAAAAAGACATGGTACTGAGCAGTATCTTGGTCAAATACGGCTGAGATCTTTTGAGGATCGTCAACAGACGAAAAGAGTTCACGGTATAAAATGTCTATCTTGTCTGAAAGTGAGTAGGAATAAACAAGTATCCCGTTCTCCTCTGATCTTTTAATTGAATGGATGCCAGACCGAGAGCAGAACATAAGGTCTGTGCCAGCGTTACATATTGTGTTGTGACTGGCACATCCAATGTTTATGAATGTGTCGTCGTCTATGAGCCAGTTGTCTATTGATGGGTCAATCTTATATATGATTGCCCTGTCTGATGTAAATACGACTAGCCTATTTTGCTCAAAAGAGCCCAGACCAGTTATCTGGTCAGCCGTTCCTAGTAGGTTAGCTATATCTATAAAGCCAGCACGGAGTACGTTAGAACTATTTACATCTTCGTCTTCTGGGAATACTTCATCATTATCCACACGACTGAAATGAACTTGGGTTTCACGCCCTGGAATACCAGCAACTACCATGCGTCTTTGGATAGAGGATATGAATGCAGGTGTGAGGCTATTTAAAGAGGTAGATTGATTGCGAGAGAACTTAGTTCCATCGTATCTATATGTGGCTCTGCCTCTACAAGTTAAGTGAACGCTTTGATTAAAAACGATTGAAGAAATGATAGAGCCAATGGGGTGGACATTTTCAAGAACATGGTCGTCGTCGGAACGAAAGTTAATTGCTGAACCTGTTTCTTCGGCCCAGACAACGGCTTCCTTTCCATAGAAAGAACAGTGCGTAACCTTGTTGCTACCTTTCCTAAAGGCAACTGTTGGATCACGGACAATCTGTCCACGCCAGTCACAGTATCCGTTTACCAGCTTTGTTAAGTGCTGATCTTCCCCAGTGTCTAATGATGTAATATCCCTCGAAGTGTCTAATCCTTGGAAGTTTTCATAACTGAATGTTTTATATGGTACACCACTGGCTGATTGTGTGCTCATGTTGATTCAAGAAGTCCATTATATACGTTAGTTTTTATATCGTTTGCATTCCGCTTATTTGTTCCGTCATCAACAACACGAAGTTTAATTCTGGTATTGCCGTTAAGCTCATTCCAAAGTTGTTGGTTAAGAGTTTTGTAGTAATTAGGCATATATATCTGCATCTTTTCACTGCCCTGCTGAACAGCATACTGTGCAAGAATGCCAGCAACTATTATCTGATCGTCTATCTCCCGTGTCTCGTCTGGGGATGTATAGTAATCAATGGCATTTGCTGTTGTTGTTGTAACCGTCTGCCCATTTGTTGTTGTCGTTGTTGTAGTTCTTGCCGCATACGGATGCTGACGAATATCATCAATCACCATATTCGCAAATTCTAGGAACATAAGAACGACATCACCGTCTACTGTACTCGCATTAAAATCTCCGAAACGTCTGAGAGCTTGCATGGCAAGCGTCCTAAGTGGAGAATACTTTGTCCGTATATGTGGGTTCGTGTTACTTGTTTCTGCCATTATTTCTTCCTAACAATCCTTGCGTTCATACAAAAATGATGCTGTTCGAATCTTTCAACGTCGTCTGCGTCTACTTCATATTCGAGCCGACCTGTCTGAAAGTTTCTGATTGGGTTAATATCTGCAACAGGAAACATACTAGGTTCTTTCTCACGACTTTCGTACCAGACGGTCTGAGGTTTCATAGGTTTCATAGGTTTCACAACCTCTTCCTGAACAAACGCTTCGTTTATGTCTGGTGTTGAAGGGTCATCTTTCTTGTAGTGACCTTTAGATGTTCTTGCTCTTTTTTTATTTTCTGCCATTTAGTCCTCCAAATGTTAAAGGGAAGCCGAAGCTCCCCTCTAATATGGATTAAATTTAAGGAATGGTCGTCCTTATGATCTGGAGTTCCAACCTTTGATGTAAGCATGAACCTTGTCTTGCAATAGTTCCAAACCACATTCGGTTAGGTACTCGTGCTTGACTGAGTCAGCGTCTGGTGACTGTCTGTTCTCCAAGAGTGAAGTATCACGACCTTCGAGGTAGCGATAGCTCAAGTATGGGAAGTCAACAATTACCATTGCATTCTTCATGTGATCCAACTGACGGAACTGTGGGTGTAAGTGAACCATCAAGTCACCTGCAAATGTTGTGTATCTGATGAGGTTAACCCCATAAGACCCTTCAACAACTGTAGGCTTCCATCTGTCCTTACCCATTTGCTGTAGCTGATTAGCTACTGTTTCGCCTACGAAAGCGATCTTTTGATTGCTTCCATACTTGAAGACAGTTGACATTAGAAGTTTGTCGAAACCTTCTTCTGTCATCTTTCCAGCACCAGAACCACCGTAAGTTGCATAGGAAGTTGTGATATCAACTACGTTTGTTAACGAGTTGACCAAACCACCTGTGTATCTGGTTGGAGCAGATGTTGAACCGTTAGCTTCATGCTTGTAACCGAAGAACATAGCTCTCTCAATGTCGCTCATGTGTAGCTTGAGAGCTTTAGTCATGCTCTCGTCCATCTTATCACCAGTTCTTAGGTAGGTTGAACTCAAAGTATTTGATACTTGGAATGCAGTCCTAAAGATCTGTGTGTAGTTAGACACTACTGAAGCGTCGAAAGAGATCGCTGTTGGGCTTGTTCCACCTTCAGCCGCCGCATATCCACTTATAAAGAGGACTGCATTGTCTGCAATTTGGTGAGATGTACCGCCGATGTTTCGAGTTACAGCTAGGGTTGTTGAAGTAGTATCAGCAGTAGCTTGCATTACCTCACCAGTTGTCTGGTTGATAACGATAGCACCTTTGATAGCGTACTTGTTGTCGTCTGCCGCATCAATAGTGATAGACGCAGTAGATGTGGAAGCGATTGCACCATTCACAGTTAGTGTACGGTCTGGTAATTCGTCTCTGAAGTTTTTGTACTCAGGATCGTCTGTGCTTTCAGACGAACCCATAGATAACAAAGCGTTCAAAGGTGCATTACCATTAGGCTCTAACAGAGTGAATAGTTCTCTGTAATTTTTTGGACGGAAGTCAGTGCCGAACTCGCCTGTGCCTCTCATCCCTTGTATTGCCGCCATAATAAAATACTCCTTGGCTTAAAGGTTAAGATAAAAATTTGACGAGTGTTGTGGAATTACCTTCACTAAACTCATAAGTCTTGTAGGCCGTAGCGTACATTTTGTGACTTGATTAGAAAGGTACAGTATTTATCACAGGGTTTCGTCCCTATCGAAACATTTTTTCCAAGAAAATAAATCGCAGCCAATAAAAAAATCGTCTGGGGTGATATGTTTCGTTAACTTTCCATCCAGTTCTTCAACCTTTTTAAAGATAACTCTCTCTCTATCTATGGCTACAAGTGCCACAATATCACAAACTTCTTTTGTTAATGGCTGTTTTGGTCTGCCACCAGAGGCAATAGAGAAGTGATATGAGAAATACTCTCTTCCTTTTCGCTCATACGCCCTTTTCATTCTGCTTGATTTGACCTGTATCCTGAGAGGCTTGCCATCCTTTAGAGCCAGAATGTCTGTCTTTTGGAGGTGGACGAGGGAGCAGGGTATATCCATCTTGAGTAGCCTGACTGAGCAAATGCTTTCTCCTAGCTGACCAGTAAGGATATTATCAGTCATTTATTCTTCTCATAAAAGATATGACCACCTATCTGCTTTATCTTTGATACATCCGAAAGCCAGTAGGGAGATACAGATGTGGCGTGAAAGAAGAGGGCGGTTTTTCCTACGCAGGTTACACGGTCTTTCTCCGTGTATTCATCCAGCATAATCTTTGCGAGGAAGACAGAGTTTTCCCACGCTTTCTTTTCTTTTGGTCTGTCTGACTTCCCGTCACAATACCAACTGAAGGAGCAGACCCTATCACCCTTTTGAGTTACGACTTCCTTTACTGTGTCTGGGTAGTGAGGGGAGGCTACACGGTTCAGGGTTACTTCGGCGACAGCTATTTGTCCCTGCAATGGTTCATTGCGAGATTCAAAGTAGATGTTAAGTGCGAGCCAGAGTACTGCTTCGATCATGGGTTTCTGAAAAAGTAAGCCCCCGTTAGGGGGCTAGTTCAGAGAGACAATCTCTAGGCTAAACCTTTTTGTGCCATCTTTTGATTTGCGAATTGGTCAAACCTGCTTTCCGTAGGGGCATCACCTGTTGCACCAGCAGACGGTGAGCTTCCTAAAGAGCCTGTATAAGCAGATCTTTTCTTCGCAATTTCAACAAGACGCTCCATTTCTGGAGAGTTGAGATTGTTTTTATAATCTTGCATCAGCTTCATTGTTAATGACGGGTCGATAAGATCCTCCATTGTGTATCCACGCTCTGCCATAAACACTGGGAAGTTTTGTGCCGCTTCGTCTGGCAGACCAAGTTGCTGTTGAACACTGTCTATGTTGTTCCCGATTTGCTTTTGCATGGCTTGGATCTGCATATTGTTTGCATTATCCATCGTGTCTTTAGCGGCATTGACGTTGCCCTGTGACATCTGAAGAACCTGTTGGAGCATACCTTCCATCTTTGACATTCTGTCGCCCATGTTGTTCATGCCAGACGTATTGCCTTGCATCATTTCTGCATATCCAGGGGGAAGGGAGATTGCGTTGTCTTCAGACCACTTTGTCAAAGCGTCGCCCATGTTTTCTTGACCTGCTTTTGCAGGTTGCTCACCTTTGGTATTCCCCATTTCAGGGTTCTTTCTACTAGACTTCAAAATGTTTTCTAGTGTACCTGCTACGTCCTTCGGTTGCATGTTTGGGTTTGCTCTAAGGATTTTTGCGACCAGATCGTTAACTGGCTTTAAGTTTGCATTTTGATAATTTAATGCGGCGTATCTCTGCATAGTTGAAGAGATTTGCTTTGGGGTCATGTTGCGTGTTTTACCATCACCCATTTCTATCTCGTAGACAACAGCTTCCGCTTGCATCTTGTCGCCTTCAGTTTGAGGACTTCCTTTTGCAGACGCTTTGTCTTCGTTACTGTCTTTTGCTTTTGGATCTGGTGCTGGTGTTGGTGTAGGTTCAACAGGCATATTGTTGGGCGTACCGAGCTTCGCCGTTGAGATACTGTCGATTATTGCTTTGTCGTCTATAGCCATTATTACTCCTTGGGAGGCCGTAGCGTCCCGATTAAATTGAATGTGATGGCATTATGTATTGCTGTTGATACTCTTGTCGTCCCTCGTTAAAGCTATTTCAGCTTCAAACTTTGACCTGAGTTTTGTCGGCATATCCAGTAGGGCTTTCGCCGCAAATATAGTTCCTCTTCTAAAGTTTATTTCATCCAAAGACATTGTCGGTGATTCTGCGATTGCCATTGCGGAAGAAACGATTTCCTCCTCCATTACTTTACGCATGACTGTCCACCCTTTGCTATTCTCAAGGGTATCTATCGCATTCAGCGAAGCCTTTGGGTTCATCTCTTCTTAGCTGATTTCTTCTTTATTGCTTTACCTGCCATAACCGCACCATGACCTTTCGGGCCAGACGAGGTTTTATGAGGTATGCTACCCATGTAGGGTTTTAAGTTAGGCTGTTTTCCCATTATATTTTCCATAACATAGTTGATAATAAAAGTATGATAGCAGACGCAGTACCTATAAGTAGTCCCTCTATCCGTTTCAGACGGACAAAAAGTTCTTTGAACTGGATTGATGTCTCTGTTTCCAGTTTTGTTAAGCGTCTGTCTAGCGATGATATTGTTGGCTTATCTATCATGCGGCTATTTCCTGTAGAGTTATACGGCTTCCAGCAAGTGTAACTACACTGCCATTACCATCTGCTCTACTTTGTGTTTTATATGTAGTACTGCTTGTAGTACTTGGGCTGTCTAACTCATGTGAAGTCCACCAAACGTAAGTTGCACCATTGCTACCTGCGAAGTCATGGCTTCCATGGCTTTGACCTATAGTGTAATTATCGCCATTACCAATTACTGTACTCCCTCTAAGTAATTTAAGGCCGCCTAGCCAGTTATCAGATACTGTTCTTGCCACATTTGTTGGCTGTGTAACAATTACAAGTATCTTACTGCTTGATGACGTAGGAGTAATTGAAGCTGATAGACTTGTATCAGTCCAGCTAGTAGTAGCATTACTATTTTGAGATGATTGAACAGCGGTAACTACTTGCAACACACTTCCACTCGGCATCTTTGAATGAGGAACAACAGCTTGCCCTGTGTAATTTATTTTAGTTAGTGCCATGTTGTTCTCCTCATTTTATGCTACTGCTGGAGCTATCCACTCAAAGCAAATCATTGTATCAAAGTCATTAGTAGAACCCTTAAGTGTAATAGAAGCACTTGATCCCACATACATATAACATTGATCTCCAGTGTGGTTAAAATTGTAGTACCTCATTCTATTAGAAACCAGATAAGTTGAGCTACTTTCAGAGATATGTACATTATCATACAGATCTCCACCAACAGTACTTCCACCATTAGGTGTAAACTTTAAATCTACTTGTATCCACCTAGAATCATTACTACAAGAAAAATGAGCTTCGCAGTAAACTCTGTAAAGACCAAGTTTACTTGTTGTAAAACTGCC
>Ga0098059_1000297_pt1 | contig 34933 bp, 24 predicted proteins | sample 20_taG_FD_92580 | JGI IMG/M metagenome (GOLD analysis project Ga0098059, IMG submission 92580) | Marine viral communities from the Subarctic Pacific Ocean - 20_ETSP_OMZ_AT15318 metaG | ecosystem: Environmental > Aquatic > Marine > Oceanic | place: Subarctic Pacific Ocean | collected 2015-01-19
CATTAGCACAACAAAAGTATTAAAGAAATGAAAATGTACAATCGAATATATGAACTATTAGCAGCAATTGGAATTGGCTTATTATTTTCTTTTTTTATGCTTGCATTATCGCAGGGTTGTAACGCTCAAGGGGTAAAAAATATATTTAAGTATTCTACTATGTATGCTGCAGTTAATGGTGGTACCTCATTAGGAGATGATCAGATCTGGTCCGTAACATCAGGTACACTGGAAGAGCAAGTTGTAGAAACTCCTTTTGATTACACTTTGTCTGTTGGTATTAGAAAAATTAAAAGATTTGGATATGAGAACAGAGCCAACACTTTTTATAATGGTACGGAAAATTCTTATTCTGATGCCGCGACAATCGGTAGAGTTGATGGTTTTGAATATTTGTTCGAAGCTGATTTTGTTCGTCGTTTAGGTATTAACTATACAAATCAACATCACTTTGTAAGATATGTTGCTGACAAATGGGTAAGTAAAGTAGAGTACCTTCAGGATGGGTTTGCAGATATAAAATACTTTGAGGCATCTGAAAGATTTAGATTACAAATAAAGGAAGGTAAACTATCTTTTAACATAGGAGCTGTCCAGCGTCTTGCAGAACCATATGGTTTTGACCCCCTGGCAGATTGGGTGTTGGACAATGGGACATTACATTACACATATTTGGCATTGCAAGAGGGGTACAATATAACATTAGATGGACAATACTCAGCACCCAATGGAGAAGTAGTAGCGAGTAGCCAAGAAGTTTGGGAGGAAGTTATTATACCACAAGTAATAGATGATTACGTAGAAAGCCAAAGAAGTACCTTGTCTGACATAGTAGAATATTCTGCTGTGATTGGTTTTGACTATTATCACTTTACAAAAGACTTTTGGTTTCATTCTTGGGGAAACCTTATGCCTTATCATATAAATACTGATAATAAATATTCTTATCATAAGTTTAATAATGGACAATGGATGGATTATTCTATGGGATTAATCTATGGTTATAGATTTAATAAAAGTTTAGGTATATTTGTAGAAGGTAAATACAATAAGTATTGGAATAGGCAATGGCACAACTTTAGTGTAGGAATTAATTATGTAATATTTTAAAAATGGCAAAAGAATTAAACGAAGACACAGCAGTACAAATAAGTTTAAAAACCTTGGCAGGTATTGCCGTTCTTATGGCTGCTGTTATTAGTGGCTGGTTTGTACTACAAGGAGATATAGCAGAAGCTAAAAAACTACCTTTACCTCCAGACCCAGAGATTACTCGCATGGAGTATGATATGAAAGATCAATTGATTCGACAAACTATTATGTCTACACAAGATGACGTTAAAGATATTAAAAGTCAAATGATTAGGATGGAGGATAAGATTGATAAACTAAAATAATCTTATGAAAAAATTATTACTATTATTAGCTCTCCCTTTCACTGCTTTATGTCAGGACTTTCCTGATGGGATGGTAGCTGTTGAATTTAATGCTAGTTTTAATAAAGCTAATGAAGTAAATTGGCTACCGAAACTATCAGACTGTGAAACTCAAAGAGTTGATATAACTGCAGATTCAAGATGGTCTAAAGAATATAAAATAGTAGTTGTACCTACTATTGTTATATTTAACAATAACGAAGAAGTAAAAAGATTTCAAGCAAATATAATGATGACTATGGAGGCGACCAAAAATGAGGTGCAGAACTCTATAGACGAAATAGTAATGGAAGCATTTTAAATTTAAATTATGAGACTAAGTAAGAATTTTGTATTATCAGAAATAACTAGAAGTAATACAGCAAGAAGATTAGGAATAAATAATGAGCCAGAAAAGAAACACTTGGAAAGCATGCAAAGGATTATTACAAATCTTATACAGCCTATGCGTGACTCTCTTGGTCCTATCAGGATTACTAGTGGTTATCGTTCCCCGTCACTTAATCGTGCAATTGGCGGCAGCTCTAAATCACAGCATTGTAAAGGTGAAGCGCTTGACCTACAGTTTTGGAAAGAAGGCCAAATGTGTAATAAAGAAGTTTTTGACTGGGTATTAAAATCAGGATTAGATTTTGACCAAATGATAGATGAATTTGATTTTGCCTGGATACATATTTCCTTAAAAGAAAAGAAAAATAGAAAACAAGTTTTAATGGCTTATAAGGACCTCGAAGGGGACACGGCTTACAAAACAGTAGATACTTCAATGAAAGCATTATGAGCAAGTTATTAAGCTTTTTAGGGGGTAACGTAATAGAGAAGGTAGGTAATGTAATAGATAATCTATCTACATCTAAAGAGGAGGCTTTGGTAGCTAAAAAAGCTATTAAAGAAGTAATGATGAAGGCTGAGTCAGATGCCCAATCACAAGTTACAAAGCGATGGGAAGCTGATATGAAGTCTGATAATTGGCTTTCTAAAAACATAAGGCCTCTAATATGTATTTTTTTAACAGCAATGTTCGTAATTATTTCTATATTTGACGGTAACGCTGGCGGTTTTCAAATAGCACCAGCTTATGTACCTATATACCAAACTTTACTTATAACTGTATATGGCGCTTACTTCGCTGGAAGAAGCATAGAAAAAATAAGAAAAAAATAAAATTCAATTAAAATGCATGAAAACATCAGAAAGATTACAATAGGTTCTGATATTAAAAATGGAATGCACTATGTTGTTGGCACTAATTATAATACGCCTAACTGTCGTTTCGTTTTATCAGATATAGTGTATGACGAAAGGCACTGGCTTAAATATGGGACTCTTAAAGTAGACCTTTACGTTAAATTTGAAGGGTCTGAAGAATTATCTATATGGAAAAGTTTCCAGGCTATGCCAATAGCATTCGAATATAATTTAATTAAATAAAGATGGAAATAGCTAAAAAATTTCAGCCTATAGATAAATATCTAATAAAGGTTGACAGTCAATTTAAAAAGAAGTTTATTAATGGAGTTGAGATATATGTGGACAACTCTTTTAATGCTTTAGAAAATGCACAAAGTGTAGGGCAAATAATTAAAGAGCCTAAGAGTAAATCTAAGCGGGATAAAAATATATCTATAGACGATTTTGTTTTAATACATCATTTTGCTACAGACAATTCAAGAAAGGTAGATATAGAAGATGACCCAGACGGACAGTACTTTTTAATAAATGCATCTATGATGTTTTTATCTTTTAAAGTAGGTTATGATTCTACAAATAAAATGAAAGATTTAAAAGCTATAGGGCCTTTTTGTATATTAACAAAGCCTGAAGCGGAGGAAGAGACGAGTTCTTCTGGTATTTACTTAGGAATAAAAGATATAGCGAAAGAAAATGAAGGAATTGTAATAGCTTGTTGTGAGGAGTTTGAGCAAAGTGGGGGTAAAGTAGGTGATACTGTTATGTTTGATAAAGGTATTGACTATGATTTAGAGCTACCGGATGGGGAGAAAGTATATAGAGTAAGATGCAATTCAATTTTCGCTGTTGTAGATGGACAATAAAGAATATATAAAAGCTACCCTGCAAAAATTAATTGACGCGGGTAAAGCAGCGATAGATACTTTAATTAGTGATGTAGAAAAACCTATATCAGATGAAGTATTAGACGAAAAGCGCAAGAATGCTTTAGATAGCAAGAAGAAAGCATTTTTAGACGCACAAGAAATATTAGAGGGTATAGTAAAGATAGAGGACCAATTATCTAAAGAAGAAAGTTACTTAGACCAGCTGAACGAAAATAAAAAAGATTTTAAACAAGGATTTGTAGAAAAAATGGCGAAGGGTAATGGCGTATGATAAAAAAAACGACGTAGTATGGATTTGCCCTAATAATACTAGGGGAGAGATTATTACCGTTCAAAATTTGCGTATTGGGCTACCAAAAGCCCCTCCTAAAAAAAGTATGCTTTTTTATGAAAAAAAGAAAAAGGAGCAATACTGGCAGAGGGAATCTATCCCAGATAATTGCAACAGAGATACTGTAGCAGACTACGAGGATTACATTATTGAAGAGTTTAAGCGAAGGAAAGAAGGCGTTTGGTTTTTGAACAATGGAAAGCCCACATATATATCAGGGAGCCATTACATGTATATACAATGGTCAAAGATAGATATAGGTTATCCTGAATACCGTGACGCAAATCGTCGCTTATTTTTATTTTGGGAAGCATGTAAAGTAGATTATAGATGTTACGGTATATGCTACCTTAAAAACCGGCGTAGTGGCTTTAGTTATTGTTCCGCTAGTGAGATAGTGAATATAGCATCTAGCCATGAAAATAGTGTTAATGGTATCCTATCGAAAACAGGTAAAGATGCCCAGGACTTATTTACAGATAAGGCTGTATATATATTTAGAAATTATCCTTGGTTTTTTAAGCCTATACAAGACGGGTCTTCTAACCCTAGAATGGAACTAGCTTTTAGAACACCAGCTCAAAAAATTACAAAGAAGAATAAATACGCTTCAATTGATGAATCTTTAAATTCAGTTATAAATTGGAGAAACACTGCTTCCAACTCTTATGATGGCCAAAAATTAAAGCTGTTAGTTCACGATGAAAGTGCTAAATGGATGCGGCCGAATAGTATTAAAAAAAATTGGCGTATTACTCGTACATGTCTTTTACTAGGTAGAAAAATAGTAGGTAAATGTATGATGGGAACTACCGCTAATGCTCAAGATATGGGGGGTGAAGAATATAAGGAAATATATAGTAACTCCGATGTTCTTAATAGAGATGCTAATGGCCAAACAGTATCTGGTTTGTATTCTTTATTTATACCAGCTTTCGATAATTTAGAGGGATTTATAGATATATATGGGTATAGTGTTATAAACAACCCTAAGAAACCTATCATGGGTATAGATGAATTCGATATTGAAATAGGATCTAAAAAATACTTATCGAACAGGAGAAAAGCTTTAGAAGGAAATAACATAGACTTAAACGAATTTAAAAGACAATTCCCCTTTACAGAAGAAGAAGCTTTTAGAGCGGATGCTTCAAAATCTACATTCGATGTAGAAAAAATATTCCAGCAGTTAGATTGGTTAGAGGATAAAAAAAATCTTACAGTAAAAGGTAACTTTGTCTGGAAAAATCCAGCAGATAAAAAAGAAGTTATTTGGCTACCCTCTAAAAATGGTAAATTTAGAATTTCTTTACTCCCTAAAGAAGAAGAGAGAAATAATCTAGTATTTAGAAGAGGTAGTTACCACGCAGGTAATGCTCTAGACTATATCGGGGGATGTGACCCTTTTGACCATGATTATACAGTTGATGGACGCCGCTCTGATGGAGCATTATATATATATAAAAGGTATAACCCCTTTGAAGAAAACAAAGAAGTATTTTGTTTAGAATATATTAATAGGCCTCCTAAAGCTAGCATTTTCTATGAGGATGTATTAAAAGCTTGTGTTTTTTACGGAGCAGAAATCTTAATAGAGAACAATAAAGTCGGAATTATTAACTATTTTCGTGAACAGGGATTTGAAGGCTTGTTAATGTCTCGCCCGGAGTATACTTATAGTAAAGTTCCTACTGCTGGTAAAAAAATGACACCAGGTATACCTACTGCTAGTGCAGAGGTTATTAATTTAATGGGAGACTTAATAGAAGCATACATACATGATCACGTGGGGCATAATAGTGAAACAGGTGAAATGGGTAAATGTTATCTTGAAGCACTTTTAAAAGATTGGAGTGTTTTTGAGATAGATAATAGAACAAAGTATGATGCTAGTATTGCATCTGCATTAGCATTAATAGGGGCTAGTAAAAAATATATAAAGAAAAAAACACAGACTGAGTATATACCATTTGTTCGGTCGTATAGAAAAAATAGAAATATTATCAGGTAGACATGGCTAAAGAATATAAAAAAATAAAAGGCTTTCCCTCACCTCTTGCTAATAAAAAGGCAAAAGATAAAAAATCCTATGGGCTTCAATATTTTAAAAAGATGTTTGAAGACTGGGATAATGAAGGTGATAATGGGATAAACGGCAAAGCCCGTAGATTTAAAAGAGCACGTGCCTATTCAAATGGTACACAATCTGTAAGTAAATATAAATCGCAATTAAATAGTTCAGGCGATGAGACTTATATGAATTTAGATTGGAGTGTAGTAAGCGTTATACCTAAGTTCGTGGATGTTGTGGTAAATGGTTTAGCTGAGCAGGAATATGAGATGATGGTTTCAGCTATTGATAAAGTATCTGTAAATAAAAAATTAAAAGATAGAGATAAGTTCTTTGTTAATATGCTCAATAGAGAATACAATGAACAATTTTCTCAAGTATCAGGCATGCCTAGCCAAGAAGCTGGATTTACGCCAGAGTCTACCGATGAACTAGATTTATATATGGGGCTGAACTATAAGCAAAAGAACGAAATTGCTATGGAACAGGCTTTAAATGGTATAAAAGAATTAAATGATTATTCTGAAATACGTTCCAAATTGTTACGTGATTTAACAATTTGTGGGATGGCGGTAGCTAAAACAAATACACACAAAACAAAAGGTATAAGGGTAGACTATGTAGACCCTGCTAATTTTATCCATTCTCACGTAGCGATGCCAGATGCAAGGAACTTATTTCATGCTGGCGAAGTTAAATATATGACTATAGGTGACATTAGGCAAATGATGAATCCGGGAGAGTTATCTGAAAAAGACTTACACCATATAGCTGAGAATTTTGCGGGTAAATTTGGAAACGATAACTACGCCTCTTTAGAGAGCCAATATAATGCCGAATTAGGGTATGAGGAATATGAATATGATTCTTTTAAAATCCGTGTATTAGACGGATGCTTTAAATCTGATTATAGTATTATTTATGAGAAGAAAAAGAATAAATATGGTTATACTAATTTATATCGCAAAGATGAAAATTATAAAAAGCCTGCTCGTTCTAAATACGAACGTGAAGTTATCAAACAGCCCGCTACCGTTTATTATACAGGATTATATATCATCGGTACTGATTATATAATAAATTATGGTATTGCAGAAAATATGGTACGTAAGAAGTCTACTTTAGACACTACACCGTGCCCTTATATAATGTATATACCTGGAGTTACTAATTCTACAAGTAAATCATTAGTAGAGAGGATGATACCTTTTGCGGACCAGATACAATTAGCCCATTTAAAATTACAATTGCTAATTGCTAAAGCTAGACCAAAGGGAGCCGCTTTCGAACTAGGAGCTTTAGAGAATGTAAGTAAAGGAGACGGTGCTACGTTTACACCTTTACAATTACAGGATATATATGACCAAACTGGTAATATATATTATAGGAAGCAAGACGACGAAGGTAATATGGCTAATGCTTTACCGATACAGGAATTAGAGAATGGAATGGGTAGGGATATGCAGAACTTAATAGCTTTATATAATCATAATATGCAGCTTATAAGAGATGTGACCGGTATAAATGAAGCAAGAGACGCTACCCAACCTTCTAAGCAAGCTTTAATTGGTACCCAGAAATTAGCCTTAATGGCTTCTAATAATGCTACAAAACATATAAATAATGGGGAGCTTAGTATAACTCGCAGGATAGCAGAACATTGTATATTGAGATTACAAGATATAGTCAAATACTCACCTCTTAAGAATAAGTATATGGCTATGTTAGGTGAGGCTGTTGTAGAGAGTATAAAAATAGGAAGCGACTTCCATATAAATGAATTTGGCTTAACTATTGAAATGGCTCCGGATGAAGCTGAGAGACAAGTGTTCGAACAAAATATTCAAATGTCCTTGCAACAAAAAGAGTTAAGGTTAGAGGACGCTATATTTATTCGATCTATAAAAAATATAAAATTAGCTAATCAATCTTTAATAATAAGGAGAAAAAAATATCAAAAAGAACAACAAGAAATGGCCTCTCAACAGCAAGAGCAAGCCATGCAATTGCAACAGCAAAAATCTCAAGCCGAAATGCAAAAAATGCAGCAGGAGAAGCAAACCGAATTTGAATTAAAAACTAAGTTTGAACAAATGAAGCATCAGCAAGAGTTGGAGAGATTAGAAAAAGAATATGAACTTAAGCTAGAATTAAAGCGTCTTGAAAACGAAGGCCTATCTGATAAAGAGAAAATAAAGACAGACGGTAGCAAAGAGGTACAAGATAGAATAAATCAAGGTAAATCTGATATACAGGATAAACAAATGCAGTCACAAGAAGCTCCTGCTCCTGAAGCTAATCCTGAGATGGCAATGGAACAGCCCCCTATAACAGGTGTAGATATACCTCAAGAGTTTAATCCTAATATTCCAGCTGCTGGGGAAGAAATAAGAAGAATGTCATAATGGGTATATTAAAAGTAAGTAATATAAATCCTGTATATAGCACTATAGCTTTTAGGCTGCCAACGCGCGTTTCTAGGTCTACTGATCTAACCATAACGTTAGGGAGTGAGAAAAGAACAGTCGAATATATTTTAGAGGATGACGAATATATTGATAATTTAAGAGGGGAACTAGCCTCTACCTTATTTGCGGAGTGCGGAGTAGCTATAGGTTATACAGCAGCCGATACAGAAGCTACAGATGTTAGACTGCAATCATTGGATCCTAATTTTAAGGCATTTGTATTAGATACTATAGCAGGCCTTACTGATCAAGCCGATAAACCTTATACAGGAGGAGGTTATGAGTTAGAAAAAACAGCACATTATAAAGGAGACAATATATATATACCTTATAATAATATAATAAAGGTTAAGAAGAATATAGATAATATGGAGTTAACATATGGGAGTGGGGGTATTATTAATAAAATTACTTTTACGCCTGGTACACTAGATACTGCTAATTTAACTACATATGATTATAAGACTGATTGGGATGATGCAGCATGGGCTGATGGTACTTATACCTCAACATTTTTCAATAGGGGTAACGAACTTAAAGTTTTAGAAGCAGCTATAAATAGTGCTATATTAGAAAGTCAACAAGATAAAATAGTAGACTTAAAATATGATGCATCACAAATAAAAGCTACTGCATAACCCGGAAATAAAAAAATATTATTATATTTGCGTTAACAACTTAAATTAAATCAAATGGCTGAAGAAGAAAACGTACAGCAAGATAACTGGCAAGTTGTAGATGAATCTGCACCTGCCGAACCAGTTCTTTCAAATAATGATGTTCAAGAAAGTTCAACTAGTGAGCCAATTAGTGAACAATCAGAAAACCCAACTCAGGAGCCAACTACAGAAAGTGTAGAGGTTAAAGAGGAAGTATCTGATGCTCAATTATTGTCTCGCATGCTTTCTAAACAATACGGACAAGAGTTTAACGATGTTAGTGCTTTTGAGGATTATATGTCTTCTAAATACAAAACTCCTGAAGATACAAAGTCGCCGTTTGCAAACGAAACGTTACAGCAAATTAATGACTATGTAAATGAAACAGGGCGTACTGTAGAAGACTTTATGATGACTCAATCATTAAAGCCAGACGAAATGTCGGACCAAGAGGCTGTGATGTTCATGTTAAGTCGTGAAAACCCAGGACTCTCCCAAGACGACCTTAAATTTTATATGGAAGAAACATATAAGCTAAAAGCTGAAGATGATTCTAACGAAAAAAGGTTTGGGGAAATCGCACTAAAAAAAGAATCTATCCGAGCCAAGAATGAAATTAGCCAGTTTAAAGAGCATTACAAATCACCAGTTAGTGATATAGCTAATGCTAAGCAGGCCGAGGAACAGACTAAAGCTCAAAAAGATACTTTTTATGATGAAGTCGTAGAAGATATGAAGGGAATTGAAGGTTTAACCTTTGATATTGATGACAAGGGTACAGAATTTACTTTTGCTATTAGTGATGAGAATAGACCAAAGCCTGAGGAATATGTAAACCAATTAGAAAACTTTTTTCAGCAATATGTTGACGATAGTGGTAGTTGGAATTACGATCAGTTAAATACAGATATGTTTATTTTAAATAATATCGATTCTATTGTTAAGTCCGTAGCTAATCACTATAGATCTCAGGGTACTGAAGAAGTTGTTCAGGAACTGAAAAATCCTTCTTTTGAAGGTAAACCGACGAATAATCAACAAGCTGATTCAAATGATATGGCCTCTCAAATTATGAAGGCAATGCAGGCGAACGGTGATTTATAATTTTAAAAAGATTTAAAAAATGGCAATTTCAAGTCCAAGTTTTAATCCTTCAGCAACTCAAACAGCAACTACGGGATCGTATGTTTCTAGTACATTGATTGCACAATTAAATTTGCAAAAGCACGATGTTTCTGAAGAATTAATTAAAAAATACGGTGATCAGGGTTTATCTGGTTACCTAGATTCTATCGGTAAAGTTACCGCAGTAGGATCTGACGAATTTCTTCACTTTGAAGAAAACTTATTACACCAAGAATATGCTCTCAAAACTGGCGCTACTTGTGTAGTTTTCGTAGGCGATAATACTACTGATGCTACATTTGAAATGCAGTCAACTGATGATGGGCAACAAATTCGAGCTGGTGCTAATATTTTATTTGACAACGGTGACTTAGCTCACGTTGCTTCTATTACAGACGATGATACGTTTGTTGCTGAGCCTTTCGGTACTTGGTCTTCAACCACTGAGTCTTACTGGCGAGCTAGAAAGTTCATTGTAGTAGGCCTTGAGTTTGGTAAAGGAACTAACCAACCTGGTTCTTTAGAGCCTAGTGTTTCTAAAGTAACTGGTCGTACTGCGATTTACAAAGAATCGTACGCAGTATCTGGTTCTGATGCTACTCAAATTGCATATGTAAAAGTTTCTTCTCCTGAAACTGGGAAGTCTGGATATGTATGGTATATTAAAGGTGAAGGCGATACTCGCAAACGATTTAATGACTATTTAGAAGCATCTATGATGTTCTCTGAAAAAGACACTAACGTTGGAGCTGCAGGTATTACTGGACAGCAAGGTTTAATAGATAACGTAAACTCTAATGGTATGCGTGATCTTTCTGGTACTATGCTTACTGATGCTCGTGTTGACGCATGGGTTGATGCAATTGACAAGCAACGTGGACCAGCTGAATATACTGCATGGTGTGGTTTAGATGTTTCTCTAGCTCTTGATGACTGGATGGCTTCTAAAAACCAAACTACTGCAGTTGGTGAACAAAACTGGGGAGCTTTTAATAACAGTAAGGATATGGCTTTAAACTTTGGTTTCCAATCTTTCACTCGTGGAGGTTATACTTTCCACAAGAAAACTTATGATTTATTCAACCAATTAGGTATGGGTGGATCTGTTGGATACCGTAAGAAAGCTTTATTTATTCCTTCTGGAGTTCAAAAAGACCCACGTTCTGGATTAAATATTCCTGCTTTACAAATTCGTTACCGTGAAGCTAATGGATACTCAAGAAAAATGGAGCACTGGTTTACAGGTTCTGCGATTCTTGCTCAACCTAATTCAACTGAAGACGTTTTACGTTGTCACTATAGAACTGAAAGAGGTGTACAAGTATTTGGTGTTAACCGTTACTTATTAGCTTCTGTAGCTTAATTTATAACCTTAAAAATCTATAAGACAATGCAAAAATATCTTTATTTTAATACTCTGGCAGTTGAAGGAACTGCCGCTGATGAGGAAACAGCGTGTTTCATGGCAAGCACTCTATTACACATGGAGATGCACTCTACTACTGAGATTAAACTGCAATTTGCGGTTAATCCAGAAGGGAATGCCGGAGATGATGCTGTTGTAATTCTTAACTGCACTGCAGGGAAAGAAAAAGACATCATGGATACTTTAATTAATGAAATTAATTATGGTCAAGATGCAATGTTAGTTGTTGCTGATGATGCTAATTCTGTATACCTTCACGCTGATGTAACTAGCGTAGGAACAATTAGTGTTGTTGACGCATCGTAATAATTGATATGTTTATTAAAAGGGGTGGTTTAACCGCCACCTCTTTTTTTTATTTTAATCAAATTTAAATTTAATAAAATGGCAAAAAAGAATAACCCGGTCATTAAAGACCTTGAGGGAGCGACCATAGTTGCAACCCCCACTCCAAAAGCAGTAGCAACTCCTACTGTAAAAAAATCTAGCGTATATTCAAAAGCTTGGGAAACTAATTATTCAAAGCAACAAGCTTTACCTACTCCCGTAATTTTTGAACTTATTTCTAGCAAAAAAGATGCTAAAGGTAAAAGGACATATCCTGTATCTGCTTTTTTCGAAGCTAGAGAAATTATATACGATCCTACTACGAACAAAAGAAGAGAGATTAGGTATTGTAAAAACGAGCCTTCTATATATGTTGAAGAACAGAATAAATTATCTCGCCCAGAAACTTTAAAGTTTTCACAGGGTATTATAGTGGTTATGCCTGATAATCCTGCTCTTTTAGAATATTTAAGAGCATCTAACTTAAATAAAAGTAATAAGAATAGATTATCTGATTTAAACCCTGAATTTTTCGAGGTTAGTAAGAAAAAAGAAGCCACAGTATCTATAGAGGACGAAATTACTTCATTAGAAGCAATCCAGCTAGCTTTAACGGCTCCTTTAGAAAAGATAATACCAATAGCTAAATATTTAGGAGTAAACACGAACAGGTCAATATCTGAGATTCGTTATGACTTAAAATCTATGGCTACTAAGAATGTTAAAGGCTTCACTGAATTATTTGACAATAAAGAGGCTTTCTTAACTGGCTCAGTTAAAATGTCTCAAGAATACGGGATTATAAAGATAGAAAATAGTAAAATTTCTTGGGATAATGGTACATTAATAACGGCTATACCTATGGGTAAAGACGCTTATGTTGCATTAATAGACCACTTAAAGGAAGAAAAAATATTTGAAAAATTCCAGACTTCTCTGGAAAGTAAGTTAGAAGCTATAATGAACTCATAGTATATATACACTTATTTTATTATGGAAGCGGGGTTATTAATTTGATCCCGCTTTTTTTTGTATATTTGTGCTATACAAAATTTATTATTATGTCAACAATAGCAGATGTAGCTCATATATATAACACAGTAAATGGTATTATAAATAAAGAACAAAAAGGATATGTAAAAGTATCTGAATTTAATACCTTATTGCAACAAGCTGAGCTAGAAAATTTAGAGAAAGCATTTTACACTCCTCCTATAGGAAAAAATAAACAGAGGGGGGTAGAGAGTGATGTAGATAGAACTGACGCTTTGATTCCATATTTAAGGACGGTTGAGGCTACTGGAAGTACTCTTGCAATAAGTGATGCTCATTTACATATAGTATCGGTGCATTCCGGGACAAAACCAGTAAAATTTGTTAGGCATTCTGAATTAGGTAAGATATTAGAAAGTTCAATAACTGCGCCATCAGAAGATTATCCTATTTATACAATAGCCCCTACTGCTGCAGGGGGTACACCAGCAACGGCATTAAATTTTTATACTTCAAAGACAGGGCCTAATAGCATGGCTTACAAAGTGTTATATGTAACTTTTCCTAGTGTTCCTGTGTCAGGCCATTATAGAGTTAATGCAACGACTGGTCTATTTGATGCCAGTACTAGCACAGCATTAGATGCTCCCAAATCAGAGCATACAAAAATAACAAAGCTTATCCTAAAATATTTAGGATTAAATCTTAAAGACGCGGATGTATTTAGTTATGCATCTGGCGAATTAGCAACTGAATAATTATGGCAACAAAAAAACAGATAGCAGAACGAGCATTAAGAATTCTGCAAGGAGGAGATCTAAATATAGATTCTGATATAGACATAAGAGAGGTTATGCTCCACGTGGATAGTGAAAGAGATAATCTAATACAACAAAAATTAGTAGAAAATTATAAACCTAGAAAATCAGTAGCCGCAGTGACAGCACATGAGATTTTAGGTAATTACATAAGTGAACATACAATTTCTACTTCTTTTGATAGCACTAGGAGCCAAAGGTATGCTATGTTAGGCCAGATACCTATGGACTTACCTGATAATGCAGGGCTATTATATGTAAACAATGCGGAGGACTTTAGTATTTCATTTGCTAAAATGTCTCCAGGCTTAGAGAGAACATTTGTGGGTCTCCCAAGTTTAGCAGCGTCTAAAAAATCTTATTATACTCAAGTAGGTAAAAAAATATTCTTTGATGAAGATTCTGCGCCGACCTCGGTAATAGTAGGAATGGTAGCCGTTTCAAGCTCTTTAAGTGATACTGAACTTTACCCTGTAAGTCCAGGGGATGTATCTACTATTATTAAGTCTATTGTTGACTTGTATAAGATAATGGTCCAAGTAGAACAAGATAATATAACTGATAATATAGATCAATAATGTATACATCATTAGAAGAAATAATAAAGTCTTTATTAGTACAGGTAGACGCTCCTGGTGAGCATAACTATTTAAGGCTTTTCGAACTAGCAAGGCAAGGTTTAAAAGAGCTATCTTTTGATACCACTAGACATATAAAAACGTCGTTATTAACTGTAAATACTAATACTAATACCGTTACTTTACCATCTGATTATGTTAACCTAGTTAAGCTAGGAGCCTATGGTACAGACGGTATGATACATTATTTAGTAGAAAGGGACGACTTATATATTGGTAGCACAACGCCTACTTCTAGCGTAGATATTGCAAATACTGCTGATTCCTTACCTGTATTCAATGAAACTGTAGGTACTGGTAGACAATTTGGTAAAGGTGGAGGCCAGTCATCAATAGGATATTATAGAGTAAATAAAAAATCAGGAACAATTGAATTTGCTTCACCAATTAAAGCTAGCCAAATTGTGTTAGAATATATCACGGATGGGATAGATAATTTAGACATAAAGCAAAATGTTTTAATACACTCTTTTGCTTCTACTGCATTAAAAGCATTTGTATACTGGAACCATATTAAATATAATAGAGATGTCCAGTCATATGATAAGCAAGCGGCAAAAAAAGAATTTTATAACGAAAAACGTTTAGCAAGAGCTAGGATGCAAAACTTTACTAAAGATCAAGCTTTAGTACAGTCTAGAATTAATGTTAAACAATCTCCTAAGATTTAAATATGGCTACGGATAAAAGAACATTTAAAGGTGGCATGAATAAAGATGTTGACCAAAGGTTATTGCCTGATGATCAATATAGAGAAGGTACCAATATAAGAAACATGCAGGGGAGGGACGGCACTATGGGAGTTATTACACCTATACCTGCAAATATTAAGAAAAGCGCTTCTTTTTCATTTGGAGCATCAGAACCTGTTGGTGGCAAGACGGTGATTACTATGGAACCTGTAAATGCTGGATTTGCTTTTGGTGGAGGCAATAACGCGGTATTTGATTTTACTTTCACAATAACTGGGGGAACTAGTTACTCTACAAGCATAGACAATTACACTATCACAGAAGAGATGTATGGAGGCCAGATGGCTTTATATACAGATTTTGATGCTGAAATTGCAAAAAGTTATGCTTTTGCAGCATTATTTGGTCAAGCAATACAATCTAAAATAGATGCAGACTCTACCCTAGCGGGATTGTTACAAGTAAGCGTTGTAGCTAATATTATTACAGTACAGTTATTTGATGCATCGCTTACAATGAACGCAACAATAATAGCTGTAGACGCTAGTACAAATGCTTTTAGTGTATCCGATTGGAATACTGCTAAATTTCCTGTAGGGCAAGCCTTCACTGCAGGAGCAGGAGCTTGGGATGGCATTGTAGTAGGTAGTGTAGCGGATGAAATCGATCGGAGAATATATTATTTATTACACCAGACGCTAGGGGATAATAAAAAAGATTATATAGTACAATACGATGAAGATACGGACCTTCTAACTATAATATATGAAGAGCTCCAAGGCTCTACATCTGGATTTAATGGGCATCCTATACTAAATTTCTCCGTAGGGAGAATGGTACACAGTATAAATCTTATAGACCAGAAATATTTATATTTTACAGACGGACTCACCGCTCCTAAGAAAATAAATATTAGTAAATGCATGAATGGTCTCCTTTGGCGCAAAACTTATTCTAAAGTATTTTCAGATAATAATTTTGCACGGGCAATACCCGGAGGAGTTGGAGGAAATTTTGCTGAAGCTGGCTTTTCATCTAACTTAGTATTTGTATTCCCTTCTAATCCATCATTTAAAGTTAATGAAATTATATACGTAGAGCAAGACGAAGGATACGCTTATGAAGAATATAATGGGTATTTTAAAGTTGTAATGATAGAGGAACTTGATGGGACTTATTACGTTGCAGTAGATTTTCCATTTATAAGTTCTTCTCCCGCAATACCTGGTCAAGCATGGGGAATACAGTACTGGAATGATTCCTATGTACAACATTTGATTTGGCGTTTTGACCCTCGCGTCCATTACTTCCCTGAAGCTTTTAGTAATATCTTTAAAGGGTTAAAAGGACGGTATTTTAATGCTCATAAGCCAGCGCCCCTAGATAGAGCAACATATACTTATATAACTGATACTACTAAAAAGAAAAATAATGTATTTGGTAGTGTATGGCAATTTGCGTATAGGTATATATATGATGATAACGAGGTGTCTGCATTATCCCTTATATCTGATGTTGTCATACCTGAAGAAATGGCTGTAAATTCTTCTGCAGGGCTAAATTATGAACAGCATAATAATAATGCGATTAGAATAGTTATTCCTCAGCCCTCAAATGGAAGTCGTTCTCTTCAAAATGATTATATAGATTCTGATTTAAATGAAGAGCCATCTATAACCGACCCTGTTTATCTACACAACTTTCTAAATACAGCTGGAGACGCAGTTGAAACTGAAAATACAGGGATTTCCAGAAGGTTGCATGGCTTTGCTTCGTGCATAGCTGCAGTAGAGATATATGCTCGTAAAAGAAATGACGCTCCATTTGTATTGATAGAAAAGGTTGAAAGTTATACTCATAAAGATACTTTTGAAAATGCAATATACCCTAAACAGAGCGAGGTAATATTAAACAAATTTGTGGTTTGGGATGATATTGTTATAGACTTTTATAATGATGGTATATACCCTTTGTTAGACAGTAGAAACGCAGAAAAACTATATGACTGGACACCTCATATTGCTGAAACACAAACAGTAATAGACAACAGCGCTATATTATATGCAAATGTTACAGACGGGTTTGACCAAACAGCTATGGATGCAACTGTAGACTCTAAATTTTTAAGCTCAGATGATGCTGATAACCCTACTGCAGCCGAACATACCGGGGTCGGATTTACGGAGGCTTTTAGTAGTTATATTACTTCAGCACCCAGCTCTATAGGGGACAGCTCTTGGGGGTATCCTGACGCTTTATCTGAAAGCGGTTCAGCGCAACAAAACCAAGGTATGAGTGCTGGCGGAGCCTTAGTTCACTTTGGAGGAAAAAACAGTGAGAGCAATAGATATAATAGATGTAGAGTACAGCTTTATGTCGGTAATGTGCCAATGAATGATGCAGGCACTTATGTAGAAAAAGGCACTGTATTTACTTCTAGTGGAAGTTTTAATTTCATATACAAATGGGGAAGACTCTGGAATAACTCAGATAGATACGGTATTAAATATACGTGGGACAGCGTATCACATACATGTTCAGATGATACAACTACGGTTGCTACATTTATGGCGGCAATAGTAGCTAAGTTCGAAGCTTTGCCTACTCAGACTAATCCCAATGACGGTGACACTGATGGGGGCTTTTTAAGTTGGGAGGAAGGAACGAACTATAGAAATACCGAAATATATGCAGGTGGTACAGATTATAATGCAAGCCAAAAAGTAATAACAGTACATTTTAGATCAACAATAGAAAGTGCTCATCAAGGGGGGCTTGTTGTAAATGCTAAATTAGAACATTTTTCAGCCTCTACTAGTAGTAAATTTGCTGTTCTTCCAGAAAGTAGATCTTCATTTAAGACTGGTGCATTCCATGACTTTGGTATTGTGTATGGAAATGAAAGAAACCAAACATCTTATGTGAATAAGAGTGCAGACACTAGAACATACGTAAAGTTTTTAACCGAGAGAGGGGATACTGATAAAGATAATCCTGCTCAAACTGACGCACTAGGGTTACCGGTTATTAACTGGGAAATAAAACATAGGCCGCCAGAATGGGCAGAATGGTATCAATGGGTATATGCAGGCAACACAAGTGTTGATGAATTTATACAGTTTACCTCAGAGGACGCTGCCATTAATTATAATGATGGTAATGATGAAAATATATACTTAAATTTCAATCCACTTAAGGGTAAACCTTATAGCTATATGAAACAAGATAGCCCTAAGATTGATTACGTATTTTCTGAGAATGATAGGATTAGGTTTATTAAAAATAGTGGAGGTACTATAAGTACTTATATTGATATACCACTACAAGAAGCTGTTGTATTTAACCACCAAGATGATGAAGATATAAACCATGTCCGCAAGTTCTATGATCAAAAATATACTGATGATGAACATCGGGACAAAGCAGCCTCAGGCTATTTCTTAGTATTCAAAGCACCTCAAATACCAGGGTTTAGAAAATCCGACGTTGTACCTAGCACTTCAGTAACAAATGGGTATAAAGATTTATTATTTGAAATCTATAGTCCTAAGAAACAAATAGAAGATGGCCCTACTTTCTATTATGGGCTAACAGATAAAATAGCGATTGAATATACTGGTAACTATAGACGTCATGCAGCACCACAGAGGGGTAAAGGCTTCCAAGACCAGAAAGCTACAGATATTGCTGAGGTGCCTGCTAAGGGTTATTTTACGCAGGGTGATATTTATTTAAAAGGTAGAAAGACTATAACACGGAGATCGGCAGATTTTAATACAATTCATCATGTTAATTTCTGTGAGGGTTATTATGCTAATGATTATATAGATTCTAAATCATATAATAAGGGACGTAAGCATGCTTATAATGTTTTTGCTAAAGAACAAAAAAGGCCTACAACTGTATATTTCTCAGGCCCATACCTACCTAGCTCCAATGTGAATGGATTAAGTGAATTTAATTTGATAGATTTACCTTTTAAAGAATATTCTATCAGCTACGGCCCTATAGAAAAGACCTTGTCTAAGGACTCCGATTTAATATTAATGCAAAGTAATAAGGTTAGCAAGGTTTTAGTTGCTAAACAAGTCTTATTAGGCGCTACAGGGCAAGCTAATGTTGCATTAAGCGATCAAATACTAAGTGAGGCTACACCTTATCAAGGTGATTACGGCCCTGCATACGCAGGTGAGAGTGCTATAATGTATGGAGGTAAAGTATATTTTACCGACCCAGTTAGAGGAGTCATGTGCCGACTAGGAGGCGACGGGCTTACAGTAATATCTGATTATGGCATGAAGAGTTACTTTTTAGGATACTTTAGGGCTAGGACAAAGACAATGGCTTATAACAGCCCGGAGAAATATTTAAATAATATTAGCGGCTATGACCCAGAAAATGGTGAATATTTATACTATGGGAAAGCTTGGGGTGTAAGAGATTTACTTTTTGACCCTAGTGAATACCCAAATAAGTTAATAGGATTCTATGAGAAGTCTAACAAATATGTATCATTTTATTCATATGAGCCCGAGTGTATACAAAACTTAGGTAGTAATTTATATACTTTTAAAGGTGGTTATATATATCTACACAATAGAAGCGATGTAAAACTTGATTATAATAAATTTTACGGGGCTACAGACTCAGCAAATTCTACTTTAAGTGTAGTATTTAATGGGCAGTCTTCGGTGGTTAAAACATTTGATAATATTGGAATAGAAGGCACAAAGCCTTGGACGCCAGTCACTTTGGAAACGGATAATTTTAAATCAACATTTCAAACAGCTAACGGTAATATACATGCTCCGGGGGGAGCTAATTATTGGCAGAGGAAAGAGGGGTTCTATTATATGCCGACCCCTCTTGGCAAGAGAGAAGAGTTTGATTATTATGAAGATAAAGTAAGTAATTCTTATGTTGGGGTAGGGACTGTTGTTTATACAAGTCCTACTGTTTTAACGTCAAGTGTAGATGTAAGTGCTTTTGTTAAAGTAGGATCTATATGCGATTTATTTTTCACGGCCACTTCTACGGGAACATTTACAATAAGTGGTATTGATACAACGGGTAAAATTTTAACAGGATCGTTCGCGGCAACCCCTCCTTCATTTGTAGCAGATAGCAATTACTTTTTGGCTATAAACTCAGATCCTTTAGGCAAAGGTATAGAAGGAGAGAAGCCTAGAGGGGTATTTGCAGAGTGTTCTTTTTATATAAAGCCAAGTGAGTTAACATATACCACTAGTGATCAAGACACAATAGAATTACACGCAATGGACATGGAACTTAAGCCCAGTCCAGTATCTTACAAATAATTTTAATATATTTGCATAAATGGTTTTAATATGATACTACAAGGAATAAACGAACTTTTTGGGGGTATAAAAGATAAACGGGAGGGGAAGGCAGAATTTAATAAATTACAGAAAGAACGTGATGATAAAGAGCCACGCATATCGACTATTGCCCAAGAGGATTTAATAAATCCGTATGATAGGTCTATGGTGGATAGAATGGAAGAAGGCGCTCTTACTGCAAATATAAATAAAATGAGTGCGGCAGGAAGAAATCCTTTAACATTAGCTAAGCTATCAAGCGATCATACCGGTGAGATGAATCAGAATCTTTTAAATATAATGAAGTTTACTGATGACAAAACAACTAAAGCAAGAGATGCATATAAAAGTGAAGAAATATCCGTTATGGATAAAAAATGGTCAGACTTCTTAGGCAGAGAAAAAAGGTCTCTTGATAAAATACAGCAAGGTAAAGAAAGAATATCTGGCGGATTTGGAGCTCTTGATTCAGCTATAACATCTGTAGCTACAATGGGTATTTCTAGTGGGACACAAAACTTGGTAGCTGATGCTGCCGGTGGAGGCACTGGAGGATACCAATCCCCTACAGACCCTGAAATAGACCCAGTAACAGGATTACCAGTATAACGCAAATAATTATGTCACAAGATTTTTATAGCACGAATAAATTCCAACCGAGCATAGACTCAACAAGGAATGCACAACAAAATTTTGCTAAGCTGGAGAAAGCATTAGCGGATAGAAAAAATGTCATGCTTAAAGTAGAAGAGCAGTTTAAAAAAAATGCTGGTCTACATTATCAACCTACAGAAATAACAGCAGAACTAAACACAAATTTTGCAACTTTAGGGGCTGGTATTAATAAGTCTTTTCAGGATTGGTCTTTACAAAATGCGGGTAAGCTTGATAAAAACTCTGCTAACTTTAGACCGGGATCTTTAGCTAAACATAATGTTTATAAGAACGATATTTTAAACGTATACAAAAATTTTAATAACGCTCAAGCTTCGTACCAGACTATTATTAAAAATTATCAAGATGGTAATCTTGATTTAACAGAGGAAGAATATAACAATATATCTAATCAATATCAAGACTTAAAAAGTATAGATGCAAGTCGTGTAAGTATTAACGAAAATGGTAACTTAATGTTATCTTCTACGGATGACCAAGGGGAAGTCTCTATGACTCCTTTAGCTGGCTATAAAGGATTCGACTTCACTAAAGGACTAGTAGCCCCTAAGCCTATAGACTATACAAAGGCATTCCAAGATAATTTACAATACACTGATACAGCACAAAGCTTTGATACATCATATGATGATGCGATAGTAAAGTCTAGTGACCGTATGAGAATAGGGGCTTTCACAGAATTCTTAGCAGCAAAATATCCTGAAGCTACTAACCACGAAGAAATGGCTAAAAATACTGGACAAGTCATGAAAAGTGGTCAAACTTTGGAAGAAGAGTTTAAACAATGGCATAAAGAGGTCGCTATAAATAAAGCTACAAAAACACGGTCTACTCAGTCTGGTATTAAAGTTACTCCAGGTGACTTTGAAAAAGCATTAAGAATACAAGGTCTTACAATACCTACACCAGATCATGCAGGTAATATTAAGCCTATAGATGAAGAGAGATTAAGAACTCAAATTAGAACCGCTATAGATGATAAACATGGTTTATACCCTCATGTATATGACCAATTCATGGCTAGTAGAGGTATTGGGGCAGGTTATACAGCAGAACAACTTGAAGACGAATGGATGGGTCATTTATTACGTAATAAGCCAACAGATGATATAAATTATGACCCTAATATAGCACCTGGGGGAGTTGTAAATCCAGAAGAACAAGTTTCTGGAGCACTATCTATTTCTACTGGGACTCCTATAATGACAAGGTTAAGTTATGAAGAGCAGGAAGGTAGGAGTGGAGCTGTTACTGAAATTGACCCAGCAAGTATACCTATTTCCGGATTCTATAATACCTCTTATCTAGGCGAAGACCTTTCTACTGCTTTACCAAGCGTTTTTGCTAATATAGACAACTTTGGTAGCATAAATATGACCTCGTCTGATATGATGGGGGCTTATGAATTAGATGCTCTTAGAAGAGTTACTCCGAGCGGAAGCGATGAAGATAAAAAATCTAAAAAGGCAGGTGATCCAATTTATGCTTACTCTACTCCATATGAATTAGGTAATACAGCAGAGGCTATGGGTCAGTTTACACCAACGACTATTATCCCTAATGTGCTTTATGCTACACAACCTATAACTCTAAACAAAATTAAGAAAAGAGGAACCTCAGATCCTGAAGATTGGTGGGGGTGGAAAGATAAAAAAGAGAACGCTACACTAGTTATACCAGCGGGTGCGCCGATAGACAAAGCACTTATGGATGAAATAGGGTATCAAGGCATGCGAGACTTTGTAAGTCGAGGTCCTATGGTACAAGGTCAATATGGTTCTGAGAATAGATCGATGAGAACTATAATGGTACCACTAGATAAAGTGCAAAAACAAATGTCTGCAGCAAGTAATCATGATATAAGTGCATATGCTAATATGGACACCTATGTTGCTCATATGGAAGACGACCAATTAATGGAATATATGAAAGACAGCTATTGGGCGGTTGCTGCTACAAAAGAACTTCAAAAACGAGGATACTAATGCGAGGACTAAATATTGGAAACCAAGCGGTTTCAAGCACTAAGGACAATATTGTAGAAGGTGTACTGACTGAAGACCAACAAAAACAGTTAGACACCTATTCTAGTATTATAAAAGACCCAATAAAAGTAGCAAACTTTAAAAACCAATTATTAGGTAAAACTAAAAACATTGGAGGGGAAGTAGTACAACCTAATAACCTAGCCCTTAACGCACCTAAGACTACAGAGCCTACAGAGCCTGAAACTCCGACTTTTGTTTCAGAAGTTAGTGAAGATAGAATGTCTGATATTAATACAGGCTTAGATAGTTTATTAAATGTTGTAGACGGTGATTATAGAAATATTGATGCCTCTCACCCTAATCCGTTGGCCCATGTACCTAGTAAAGTTGAAATTCAATCTATAGTACCTCGTAATCCCCTCAATGATAGGATAACATCAGGGGAAGTAAAAACTTATGACAGGCCAAAGGATGTTATTATAAATGAAGATAATATTAAACCTTGGTTAGCTGGAGAAAAAAAATGGGAAGATGAATATTTTGACAACTATATAAAGGACAATCTTTGGAAAGAAGCTAATCAGAAAAAATTAGACAACCCTGAAGAATATACATTACCTACCCCGGACCAGATTACAGAAGCTTCAAATGAAATTAGAGAAGGATGGAAGCAGAAAATAAGCAATTACAGGAGACAAATAGAGGGTAGAGAGTTACAAACAGCAGACTTACAACAGCGTATACAAGGGGCTGAAAACATTTATAGAGATGTATCAGCAAGTATTGTATCACACCAAATGGATAAAGGTGCGAGCTTTACAGATGCTTGGCGCCCAATGCAAATAGATAAGTTCACAGGCCGAGATATAGCATATGCTAATCAGAGAGAGGATGCAATAGAGTGGGTTATGCAAAATGATTTAGTTGGCACACCAGAGCTCCTTAATGTGGCAAAGCTACAACAAGAGCTATTTGCTTTAAATCCTAATTCTCCCGAATATGCCGGTAAAAAGCGTCAGCTTGATGAAGCAAGACTTGAGTTAGACTTTGGGTCTTATATGTATGATCGGAAGCATGGTAAAGAAAAAATATTACGTGAAGGCTATACAGAGGATGAGGCTAAGAAGAATACTAAAGAGCAAGAGGACGAGTATCGTACTTTACAAGATATATATGATTTAACTAATCCAGTAGATGCAACGTCTTTACAAAACTTGTTTATACAAGAGACCTTAAAAAGACAAAAGTACGTAAAGCAGCGGAATGACATGATTGCGCTTTTAAATTCTAGTAATAAAGCTGGAGGCATGTTTGCTGAGGATGTAGCAGGAGGAATTCCAAAGACTGCTCTAATGCCTAAACTAAAAGAGGCCCAGGGTAAATTAAAAGAAAGCGAACCTTATTATGAAGCTTTAAAACAATATTACCTTTTAAATCATGCTGTATTAACTGGAGGTGATGCTCAAAGCAGAAATGAATGGCTGAGAAGCTTTCCTATAGGGTTTACAACAAGTATGGGCTCTGTCTTTACATCTCATTCTGAAGCAGACGCTTTCTCTAAAGATCTTTGGGGAAGTCACCAAAAATATGATGATGCAGCTTTTCAAATTTTACAAGAGCTTTCAGTGCCAACATATGATCAAGAATTTGATGCTATTATGCCGACCGGAGGAGAGACATTCTCTCATGCCTTGGGGGGATTAGGTAGCTTAGCTATACAACTAATGTTAGCGAAGCGTGTAATAAGCCCTGTGTTGATAGGATCAGCTCGGGGAGGTGCTATGCTACGCGCATCTGCGTATTTGAAAAATTACCCTAAAGTACGTAATACTTTAGCCGCTGGTTTAAAAAACGGTCTTTTAGGGGGTTGGTATAGCCAAAGAGTTAATAGTGCGGGCCAGTTTGTAGCAGGGTTAAATAGATGGGAAAAAGGTAAAGTAGTCCTTGTAGAAAGTGTTTTAGAAGAAGGTGCTTTTATGCTTGGTACTATGGATACAAGCCACTTTGGGGCTGGGCTCGGATTTGGAGCGTCTTTACGACTTGGGGGTAAACTAAATCAAATGTTAGGTACGGCATGGAAACCTAAAAAAAGATATTCAGATGTATTTAAAAGAGGAGTAGCTCCTCACTTAGTACAAGCAGCCGCTGGTACAGCAGCTATGGAAATTGCTGAAATAGGTCATTCTTTTTATGAGATCTCTAGATATGACGATACTTTCAATGAAAAATGGAATGAGTTATATCCTGACTGGTCTACGGTGGGGAAAAGATTAGCATTTAATCTGGCATTAAATGGTACTATGTCTTTTAGCCATGCATATAACCCATATAGCCTACATAATATAGTAGGTAGAAATAAAACATTTAATCAAGAGACTGGGGAATACGGAGTATCAGGGGCAGAGTTTTTAAGAGCTAAATTTAAAGCGTCTTTTGCAAGTCGAAAGCAACTGTATATTGACCTTATAAATGATTTTAAAACCAATCCTAAATATAAAGGTAAAGGTGAAGAAACTTTTGCTAAAGAAATTGCTGAATTAGAACAGTCATTAAAAGACGTTTATGAATTTGAATTAACACAAGAAAATTTAATATTTGGTAATAAGCTAATAAAGCAAGATGTTAAAACTGCGGATGGTAAAGCTAGGGCTCTTGAGGATTTAAAACAAGCTATAGAAGATGCAGCTGTAAATAGATATAAAGGTTGGAATTTAGCAATCAAAAAATATGTAACAGAAATAAATAAAATACATCAGCATTTAAACTTGAAGCCAATAGACTCAGCAAAAATAAATGAGTTTATAAAGCAGAATAGAGCTCAATTAAAAAGCCTTAAAGGTAAAGATGGAAAACCTTTGACTGAAGCTGAAATGTCTAAGAAGGAGTATAATCGCGTTGTAAAGCAACAGCATATAAGAGATTTCATAAGCAATGAAATGTCTAAATCTGAATTATTCCGGGCTCAGCAATTGAAAAGAAAAGGTATTGTATACCATGAAAATGTAGGTAAAAACTATTCATATAGAGTTAAGTATGATAAGACTACAGATACTTATGAGGGATATTATGTATATACTAATCCTACCACTGGAAGAAGCAATAAAGTAGGAGATGCTAAAGCCTTAAAGACTGTAGGGGAAAGCAAAAATAAAGAACTAAAGAAATACACTCAATTTATAATTGAAAACGCGGGTAAGTCTAAAGAAGACTTATCTGAAATTGGGAATGGTACATTTACAGGTAATGCTCAAAATGCAGTATCTACTCAAAGTGATGGTATCTTATTTGATAGACTTATAAGTAGTGCTAAAAAACACGGCTTAACGAACCTATATAAAGGGCTTAGTGCAGCTAAAAAATTAAAAAATATAATAGGAAAGGATAGTCCTTTGCAATTTAATTTTGTATTCCATAAAAATTCCGGAACACTAGAACAAGTTATTAGAGAAAGAGTAGCAGAAAAAAGAAGAAATACTACTTATAAATTTAATGACGGGAAAATAAGTGAAAGAGAATTTATGAAAGAAATTAGTGAAATAGAATATTTCGCGGAAAAAGCTTTACAAAATTCATTTACTATAGGTAAGAATAATACTCTTCATATTAATGTTAGTAAAGGAGCACGGCACAATGGTGATATAACTGAAACAGTAGCTCACGAATTTGCTCATCCATTATTAGAGTACATTAAACAAGTCAATCTACCTGCATATAGACAGCTAGAAAGATTAGCATTAAATGATAAAAAATTCCAGAAAGAACTAGAATGGGCAAGTGCAGAATATATGGAAGTGGGACTAGATACAGAAACTGGTAATGTAAAAGCCCTTAATAAAGGAAAAATATTTAATGAGACGTTAGCCGAATGGTTCGGAAAGCAGATAGCCCGGGACCAGTTAACTATGAAAGGCACAAGACCTTATATTAGAGCACTTACTAATGCTTATAAGAAAATAGTAGGGACTCCTATATCAGATATGATGCATAAGTCTGGTATGGATATGTCTGAATTAACATTAAAAGACTTAGACAATCCAGAGCTAATAGTTAAAAAAATAAATAGGTCTATTAGACTCCAAAATAACTTAAATTTTGTTGAACAATCAGGCAATTCTTTACGAGGAGCAAAGTCTGGGAATAATGAAAGCTTTAGGCTAATAGATGGTAAAGAAATTTATAAAGTGGGGGCAAAGCATCCTTACTTTAAAACTATACAAGAAGCTCATAATTTACTTAGGGATGGAGTTGGAAGAGATCGTATATTTGAACAAACAAATGTATGGATAGATGGTCGTACTTCTGAATTATTCTATTTAGAGCCAGTTCCTGGGGAAAGAGATATATTAGACCGTGTTATTACATCTGAAAATGCATTAGAGGTAATAAGCTCTGTAGGTGAGCGATCAAGCTATAAGTTCCAAGGGGGTCAAGCTATTGAAAAAAAAGTAAAAGGTTTTGAAATAGCTCCGTGGTTTAAGGAAAATAATATAAAACTATTAGAAAAGGGACATTGGTCTACGTATGATAGTAATTTAGAAAGAGCACGAGAGATACGTGATGAATGGGTACAGGATTTACAGATAAAGGCGACTGAGTTTGCTAATTGGATTCGACCTCAATTAAAAGGTTTATCTCGGGCAGAACAAGTAAAATTATTAAGCAATCATATTAAAGTTTTTAAAACTTCAGATGAACGAACTATTACGCATAGAGGCCAGGAAGCTGCTAGAGGTCAGCATTTTGAGCCGTCTACCGCAGAAGCTCGCCCAAATGCTCTTGTAGACCACGCATTAAATAATACAAGAAAACTACAGCTTGAATATTATTTAGTTACTCAGAAGGGGGAAGCCTTCCCTATTAGCTCACTGGGTACGAGCCAATCTCATAACGGTAGAGCTCATATATCAGGGGCTTTTATAAAAGATATTCTCAATAGAGAGGCTATGTTTGAGGAACAAATTCAATTCCAGGACCAACGCACTCCGTCTGAGACTCCTACTTTATCTCATGTTTTACATGGTATAGGCTTAGGGAAAATAATGTATGAAACAGCTAACACAGAGCTCCAAAAAACAGGCCATACATTAGCGTCAGACGGTTCAGGCTCAACAAGTATACACGCACAAAGGGTATGGGAAAGCTTGAGAAGAAGAAACTTAGCTAAAAAACTTAGGAATGATAAAGGCTTTGATAATGAAGTATATGCAACAGCTCTTGATATAACAGGTTCAATAGCACGAAATGCTTATGTGAACCCAGTAACATTATCAAAAAGAGTATTTGAACATTTCGAAAGAAAAGCTATAGCGGATCGTGAAAGTAAACCTTTATACCCTACTCCAGTGGAAAGAGTAAGACACGGACTTGAAGGGATAACAGAATATTCGTCCGCAACTTTAGTAGAGTTTGCTAATTGGGTTCATCAAAAGCTATCTACCGAAAAATTACCAGAGTATAAAGATGCTTTAAAAAGACTTAAAAATCTGCAAACTGAAGTCAACATTTTTGATGAGTATACTAATGAATCATACGCAGAGTGGAGTATGCTCGAAGACGCTATAAAACTAGAACTAGAGAATATTATTAAAGATAATCGGGTATTTGAAACCGTTAAAAATTCTAAATCCTATGGTGAATTTTTTAGACTTTCATCTCCTAAAGATAAAGAGTTTGCAGAATGGTTTAAAGAATCAGCTATTAGGCATCCTAATGGCGACCCTATAATGTATTTACATGGTTCCAAGCGAGAGAGGGCTTTCCCATACGAAGGGACTAGAGCGTTCTTTACAAAGGTGCCGGAGATAGCTAATTTATATAGTGGGGTTTTTAGGCAAGAAGGTCAAACCGGTATAGAAAACGCTGGAGATTATTTCTCAGGGCAAAATGTATCTGTAACAGGTACACAATATGCAAACCCAAAACCTAATACAGTTCCTGTTTACCTTAACATTAAAAAACCTTTTGATTACAAAAATATTCAGCATGTAGTTGAACTAGGAAGAGCAGTTGATGCTGACCCTGTACTTTCAGAAAAGTTACAAAGAGATAACGAGTTTATGCATGAGAACAAAGAGGATCGAGGGTTTAAGGTACCTATGCGTAAGTGGGTTTATGAGGCTTTAAGAATGGATATGAAAGCAGATCATACAGCTGGCGGGGAAAAAGGCAATTGGCGAATATTAGATGTACTAAAAGATAAGATTAAAGAGTTAGGGTATGATGGCTACTATGAAGTAGAAAGAAACCCTGAACTTATGATGTGGTCAGATATGCACCTTGAAGCAGGACTGGGGGAATCATACTTTAAGCATGCTTCTAAAGAAGCTCAAGAAGCAAGATTCAACCCACCTAAAATGGACTCTGGTAAAACTCTTTTTAGAGACAATGTACAGGCCGCGGGAGAATTAGGTATGAGATACCATACAAACCAAGTTGAGAATTTAGTAGTATTTGATAGAAGTCAAATACGTTCTGCTATATCCCCTCATATAAGTGGTGAATCATTTAGATTAGCAAAACCTGAATCTAAAGAATTTAAAGAATGGTTTAAAGGTTCTAAAACTCAAAAGGAAGGGGTCCCTGAAGTATGGTATAGAGGTTCTACAGGGAATAAATTCCGAGAGGGTATGTCTTGGTGGACGCAAAATACTGAGACAGCAAGTGGCTTTGCTTTTCAAAACGCTGTTAATCAGTCAACTGGGGAAATGCAATTTGAAAAAGCTAATGTTGTACCCGCTTATTTAAATGCAAAAAATCCTTTTGATTTTAGAAATAAAGAACATTTAGATTTATTAGCAACTTCTTTACGATTAGATCCAAATATATTTTCTAAAGAAGGGATACCATTGACTGAAAATAATGAACTTTTTGCTCAATTTAAATCATATTTTAGAATGGAGGGGTTAGCGGATCCGACTACAGCTAAATGGCTAAAAAATTTAATGGGGGATAGATTTGATGGTGCCCTTGTAAAAGCTATAAACGAATCGAGGGAAACAATGTTTCCACTAGTTAAAGACGCTGCAAACGAGAGTACTCATGCTCTACGAACAGCTCTTGCTAACATAGAGAAAATCCCTGATGTTATTACTCTCCAAGATTGGAAAATAAATGCAGGAGACTTTGTGAAAAGAGCTTTAGAAGGAAAATTGCCTGATTTAGACGGGCAAATGGGTAATTGGATGTTGTTAGGTCCTTTAACTTCTCGGTTGAAAGAATTAGGTTTCGATAGTCATTATGAATCTGAAGGGAATTGGTCAAGTTTTGAAGGTCAAGTGACCGACAAAATAAATACCGGTGACAATTATGATATTAATCTAGCTATATATAATAGAGATCAAATACGTTCTGCTGTATCTCCGCAAATTAGTGGTGAGAATTTCCGTATCACTAGAAGCAAGGATATTAAGACTTATGAGGACTTCATGAATTACTCTAAAAAGTTTACTCCAAGTTATTTTATTGGAGGTAGAGGAGGATCCGCTATTGGTAAAGGTAGAAAATCAGACCCGGAGACTGCAAAAGATTTACAACTTATAACCCAAATACTCCAGGATAAAGATTTAGGAAATGTAGATAGGCTAGAAGAACTAAAAGCTCAACAAGAGGATTTACACCGCCAATTATTCCAAGTATTCGAAAGGAGTGAACAACTACCTCAAGGGTCTATTCAATCTAAAAATCAAATAGACAATATAAGAAGAAAGCTAATACCGTTAAAATTCTTAGATATTCACTTAGAACAAAATGCAGGCGATTGGGAAGCATTAAAAGATGAAGTAGTGGCTTTAGAAACTTATGGTCGTAAAGCTTTAAGTGAAATTAGAAAAGAAAGAGAAGCAAAAAATTCTGCTAATGTCCAAATGGCTTTATCTATTTTAGAAGGAGACGGAGCTAAGAAAGGCCGCAAATCTGTTTGGAAAAATTGGGTAGGTTCTAGTGTCATGAATAAGAGAAGTAAGATGGGTAGTGCTTATAAAATGATATTAGGGGGTACTCATAATATATATGCTATAATGGAAGACCTTTCTATCAACGCTAGCAAATATAATACGTTTGAAAGCCCTCTAGTTACATTTGTAATGGATAACTTTAAAACAGCTGAAAAAAATTATTATAGAGATAGAGACGAAATTTTAAACATAGTTAATGATAAGCGGTTTGAACTTTATAATATTAGTAAAGACGCTACGGAGACACAAAAACTAGATAAAACTAGGGAGATTGAACTAGATGGAAAAGATGAAATAGACGTTGTTTGGACAGTAGAAGAAGGTGTAAATGTAAGAACTGAAAGTGAACCTTGGACACCTAATGAAGCTGCTAAATTATATTTAGAGACTATGGACCCTACTAACTTTAAAGGGTTAGAGACAGACGGCATTATGGAAAAGGTATTAGGTTTAAAAGCACAATATAAAACCTTCTCTGAATTTCAAAAGTCTAATGAGTATAGAGAATTAGAAATAGAATTTAGTTATAATCCATATTTTAAAACTGCTAGAAAAATGTCGACTGAAGCTGCACAAAGAGCGGCTACAGAGAGGCTTTATTTAGAAGCAGAAAAACATCAAGAGAATGTAAAAAAACAATGGGAATTATGGGAGCAGAAATATGCTGAAAAATATCCTGTTACATTAGTAAAAGACGGTGTTTTACAAGAATTTGTATTTACTGGTGGTAAAGCAGGAGACCGGACCGCTCAAGGGGTTATTACAGAATTTGACGCCCTAGATACTCATCCGCAACATAAAGGAAAAACAGGATATTGGACAGTAGCAAATAGGAGAGGTGACCATTATACTAAATTAAAAGAAAAGATAGATAAAGAAAAAGCCTTAGAAAAGGAGACTATCAGTGAACAAATGAGGTCTTTAGAAGCATCTATAGATAGCCGTTTTGCAAGAGCACTAGAACTTATTAAAAATAAAGCTAAAGAGAAATACGATAGTGATGAAGTCGGTGGTTGGAAGCTAACTAATAAAGGTGAAGCTATAGTCGATTTAGTACATCAACGTCCGGAATTAAAGCAATGGGCTGATTGGATTGTTGATTCATTCTTTCCTAACTATGTTAATGGTGAATTTACTAATGCTGAGGGTACAAAATTAGAAAGAGAAACCCTTGCGGAAGTATTTAAAAGAATATATGATTATAATTTAGCTGCATCTCCTAAATATAGTCCGGTTACAAGAAGAGTTGGAGGTTTAGATTGGGAACCATCCCAAATAGAGCTATTATCCAGCGAAGGAGTATTTGCTACAGCGACAAATAAACACTTTAGAGAAAAGACAGCTAATAGAATGCCTCTAGAGAAACAGGATATAAACCAGATGCTAATGCGCTATATAAACAAAATGGAGCATTTTAAAGCATACCAGGAGCCTTTAAATGATTTAACGGGGGTATTTAATAATGCCGAGGTGCAGAAGAAAATAAACGATGATTTTCACCCTTTATTTAATAAGGAAATACAGAACCATTTAGTAGAGATTGCTACTAAAAGCCAGGTCCAAGATATTGCACTAGAAGGTATAGAGAAATTCCGTAGAAAATATATTGTAGGTTCTTTAGCATTAAAGCCTTCTTTATTCTTTAAACAGTTAACTTCTATGTTTGCATATGCTGCGGATATGCCATCAGCCGAATGGGCAAAAAGAACAATAATCCCTGGGACTAAAGCATGGCAAGAGGCTACGGAAACTTTAATGTCGTTAGACTTTATGAAAAAACGATATTCAAAGATGGAAATTGATGAAGCTATTGCAGGTAATATGGCTTCGTCATTAGAAGGAGTTGATACTAAGTTTGAACAAAAAAGAAAGAAGACAGTTAACTTCTTAATGAAACCAGTATTATACGGTGATAAAGGAGCAATTATAGCTGGGGGGTGGCCATTATATACTTATACAAGAGATCAAGCATTAAAAGCAGGTAAGACTGTTGAAGAAGCAAATGCTGAAGCAATAAAAGCGTTTGAAAGAACTACAGCTTTAGCTCAGCAAGCATCAGAAGCTTCAGATTTGTCAAGATGGCAAAGAGATAGAACTAAGAAATTCTTAGTTATGTATAAAACATCCCCGATGTCATATTTCAGACAGACTAGAGCAGCTATACGCGCTTTAGCCGCTGGTAAAGGAGACCCTGCTAATGCTCGAAAGAAAATATTTATTTATCATGTATTATTACCTCAGCTTTTCCAAGGTACAACTACTTTATTTAAATGGGGAATAGCCGCAGGGACTGGAGATCAAGATACTAAAGATAAAGTTGCTAAAGGAGCATTGCGAGGTCAAGCAAGAGCTGGTCTTTTAGGCTCTTTTAATGGTATTGCTTTAATTGGTGATATGTTATCTTTTGGGATGACTGAGTTAGTGGAAAATACTAATTATGGTTATTCTTTAAGTGCTGTAGCCCCGAATGTTGAAGACGTTATGCGAAGTGGGGTTGGCTTAGCTAGATATATAGCAGAAGAAGCAGAAAAAGGAGAATTAAATGAGATAGATGTATGGGAAGCTTTAGAATATTTAGATAAATTTGCAGATCCATTTATTACAGGACAGGGTATACCTTATAGAGGATTTAAAAAAGGAGTACTCGGAACTTATGGTTTATATAATAGACTCCAGGAACAAGAGGTAGATGATGCTTGGATGCAGGATAGCCCTACATTCCAGGAACCAAAAACAATTAAGCAATAATGGCAAAGTCTAAAAGAAAAAAAGAAAAAAAGAAAAAGAAGAAAGGCTTACGCTTAATATCTCACAAATCCAATAGAGGTAAATCCGAAAAGAGTAGAAGAAAAGGTAGTAAGCGTAAAAAGTCCAAAGCTAAAGGCCGATATAAAGGTGGCAAACGTGACTATAAGTATGAATATAAAAAATATCATGCTTCTAAAAAAGCTAAAAAAGCTAGGGCTAAGCGTAGAAGAGATAGAAAAAAGATTACTCGCAAGGTAAATAAAGGTAATGTAGGTAATAAAATGAGATTACCAGAAGTACACCACGTTGGGGGGATTGGTTAATAAATAATTTGTATATTTGTAGAATTAATTGATTAATATAATGGCTAGAAAAACACCAAAATTAAATAAGAGAACCGGGTTGTATGGTAGAGGCGGCGGAAGACGCGCTGGTACCCCTACTCGTGTTGGTAGTGTGCTTCGCGGTATTGGCGACGCTGCTAAAAGTTTAGTAGGGGCTACTAAAGCTGGCAAACGTAGACGAGCTCAAAGAAAGGCAGATCGTGCTGAAAATAGAGGAATAAGAGACACTAAAAAGGATCTCAAAGAACAATTGAGAGATAAAGGTATGAGCAGGGGGAATGCTAGAAGAACTGCTAGAAAATATGCTCCAGAAATATATGAGGCTAAAAATACTCCTCCACCGCCTCCTCCAACTGATAAAGGTAGCGGAAATGCTGGGGCTAGTGTTGGTGGAGAATTACCTGGGCTTTCCAATAATGAAAAAGTTACACCTATACAAGAAAGTAAGGTAGGACCTCAATCGCCTGGTGATATAGCGACGAAAAATAATATGGGTACTCAAGGTCAATTTAGAGGCATGAACATAGCTGAAATGCGAGAAGGTGGGAGATTTGATATGAATAATCCAGATTATGTTGGTTCTTATGCTCAAGATGTACATGGCGGAAGAATGAAAGTTGGCGAGTTTAGTCAGTCTGTTGATATAAATAAAAAATCCGGTAAAGCGTATGCTCGTAAAGTCTATAGCCAACGTTTCTCAGGTAATAAAAAAGCTAAATTAGATGCTATAAAAGCAGGTAAAGCAACTTTTACGTGGACTGATCCGCATACTGGGGAAACTAGAACAATGAATACCAAAAAGACTAAAAAATAATAATTATGGCA
>Ga0098059_1000298_pt1 | contig 34890 bp, 51 predicted proteins | sample 20_taG_FD_92580 | JGI IMG/M metagenome (GOLD analysis project Ga0098059, IMG submission 92580) | Marine viral communities from the Subarctic Pacific Ocean - 20_ETSP_OMZ_AT15318 metaG | ecosystem: Environmental > Aquatic > Marine > Oceanic | place: Subarctic Pacific Ocean | collected 2015-01-19
ATGATATGTTAAAAGTATTTAAGGATATGCAAGATGAGGGAACTGATTTAGCTGATGTATTAACATTTATGGATGTTAGACAAGTAGCTGCTTTTGGTACTATGTTAGAAGGAGCTGATGACATACAAGCTTTAGTAGAGGAGTTAGAAAATGCTGATGGAGCTGGTCAAAGAATGGCTGATACTGTGGGAGATACCTTACAAGGAAGTATATTGAAAGTGAAGTCAGCTTTTCAAGGATTATCTATAGCTATAGTTAAACAGTTTGGAGACTCTTTGAAGAAAACTCTTGTTAGTTTAGCTAAATGGTTAAATAAAATTGTTACCACAGATGGATATTTAGAAAAAATAGGTAAAAGGATATCATTTGTAACTAAACTTATATTAGCTTATGTAATAGGAGCTAAAAGCGCTGTTCTTTGGACTAAGTTTATGGGCTCGTCATTTGTAACCGCTACAAAAAATGCAGGCTTTTTTGTTACAGCTCTTGGTTATGTTAAAGGAGCTTTAGTTGCATTAAGAGGAGCTTTAGCATCAACAGGTATAGGTCTTTTGATTATTGGGTTAACTGATTTATACACATCTCTAACATCTACATCTGCAGCGGCTGGAGGTCTTACAGATGATGTTGGTAATATGACAGAATCTATGAAGCCTTACTTAAAAGAAATTAAACAAGTAGAGCAGGCTGAGGAACAATTAATAAAGAGTAGAAAAGATATGGCTAAACTTCTAGATAAAGAAGGGAAGCTGTTAGATAACACAGAGAGAAACCAAATTAAACTTTCTAGAGCTAGGGAAAAGGAAGCTACTCATATTAAAACATTAAACAAATTTCTAAAGCAACATGGAAAAGAACAAATAAAAATTAAAGACAATAATGATGATATTACTGATAGTATATCTGGCTTAGTAGGAGCAATGAGAGACCAAATGCTTTTTGAAGTTTACACAAAACAACAGGGAACTATACTGGAGAGAGCTGTATCTGTTGAGATGCTTTTAGAAGATTTCCAATCTCAATATTGGAAATCAAAAGATTTTGATGAGGACACTCTACTTTCAACGATTAATAAATTAAAAGAATACAGAGGAAGTGTTGGAGATGTTAGTGGGGGTCTGATAGATTGGTTTACTGGCATGTTTGGGAACGCTAATTACGCTAGAGAAACTTTTGACATGTGGGATAATTGGATTGAAGATAGAGGATTAACTTATGATGAAATTATAAAAATATTGGGGTCTGCTGATTATATAGGAGACCAAGAAAAATCGTTAGAGGACGCAGTAACTAGGATTGGGAAGAAGATGAGTACAGACTTTTCATTTTCAGATATATTCCCTGAAGCTGGCTCTGATGATGATGATGATGATAGCCCTGAAAGTAAAAACGCTATTAATACTCAGCAGGTTATAATGAGTAGGTATCTTAATAAGTTTTATGCGGAAGGTGTAACAAATGAGGAGGATTATAGGTTAGGATTGTTAAAGGCTCAAAAGAAGGGGCTTAACGCATATATAGAGCAAGAGACAGATGTGGGAGCAAAAAACAAAGCTAATGTTCAGTTAATGAAACTACAGAAGCAAATAGATGATGAAGTATATAAACAACTATTAACTTCAATAGAAAGAGAGAGGGCGACCAAAAAAGAAGATGCTGAACTAGCTGTTCTTAATGGCACAGCTCAAAGCACAGGCTTATACGATGTGTTAAATAAAATTGATGAAGAGCAGAATAAGAAAGTGTTAAAAGCTACTGAGAATGCTGGGAAGGATGAATCAGCTATACAATCTAAAATCAATGAACAAAGTATAATAAAGAAACGAAATAATTTTAAGAAAGCTGAAAGAGTGGCTAGTGAAGCTTATGAGAAAGCTAAACTTGCTTTAGAGTTATCTTACGCTAATGAAGAAATATCAAAAATGGAGCGTGATGCTAGAATACTAGCTTTAGAGGCGGAGTTTCTTGCAAATATGGCTGCTTTATACGCAAAATACGGTCAAGCTCATGTTGATATTGATAATGATATTACAGAGAACACTATCGCTACAAAAGAACAACAAAAAGCAGCTTTAAGAGAATATATAGGTGCTTTAGGGGATTTAGGTGGATTTATGCAAGATGTAGCTGGAGAGGAGGAGAAAATGAATGGTATTAGAAAAGCTGGTATAATAATAACCGAAGCTGCAGCTGGAGCAGAAAAGATAATGGCTCTAATGACTACTCTTAGCACATTAGCTACTAAAGCTGATATAGCTCTTGCTCCCGCTAAAGTGGCTACTGATGGAGCTAAAACAGGCTCTACTCTAGCTTTAGCTGGAGCTACCTTTTTGAAATCTATAGCTGATGGTATAAAAGGATTGCCTTGGTGGGCTCAAATAATTGGATTAATAGCGATTGTAGCAATGATTAAGAAGGTTAAAAAGAATATATCAGCTTCATTTCAAACTCCTGACTCTGGTGGTGGGGGGGATATTAGCTCTGACTCTGGAGGTGGTAGTAGTGGAGGAGGAGGGGGAATGATGTCTTTAATGACTTTTGGTGGAAGGCATCAAACTGTTGGAGAGGTTGATAGTTATGCTGATGGAGGTATGGTACATGGTAAGTCTCATGCTCAAGGTGGAGAGAAGTTTGCTGTAGGTGGTAGAGTAGTTGAATTAGAGGGAGGAGAGGCTGTTATAAACAAAAGAAGTACAGCAATGTTTAGAAGTCAATTATCAGCTATGAACACTGCTGGAGGAGGAGCTAGGTTTGCTGATGGAGGTATAGCAAATATTCCTTCATTTTCTCAAACACAATTCCAAGTTGATGGACAGAGGGGATTACAGGGAGCTATAGGACAAAAATCTAAAGTGGTTGTGGTAGAGTCAGATATAACTCAATCTCAAAATACAGTTACTACTATTGAATCTGAAGCAAGTTTTTAAGATATGTTTGTTAATAAAAAAGTTAAACAAGAAAGATTAGATACCTGTAAAAGCTGTAGTTTTTACAGAAATTTTTTAATGTTAAAAAAACCTAAGTGGGAATGGGGAGCAAGATGTGGTAAATGTAGTTGTTTCTTAGATGCAAAAACAACTCTTACTAAAGATTTTTACGGAGAATGCCCTTTAGGTAAATGGAAAGAGTAATTAATAACTTAAATACAGTTGAAACTGTTGATAATATGAGTGTAGAATTAGTAGCTGAAAAAATTAAGGGAGATAAAAGAAAGGAAATAATGGAGAATATTATTAGAAACAAAGAACATATGGATTCTAAAGAAGTATATCATCCTACAAGTTTACCATTTTTATTCTCTGAATGGCATAGACATTTTCCAAACATTAAACAATCTATTGGGTGTATAGGGTGTAGGAAAGCTGTGGTTAAATTTTGGACTCAGGTATATAATTATTGGGAAGAATAATATGGCTCAAAGAGAAAATAAGGTAGATATAATAACAGAGTATATTGATTTATTATATCATGAGTTACAAACAAGGTTTGGGGAAGAGCCTCAAATAAAAGATATGTTATCTCATTTAATTGAGAGAGGAATGATAGAGCCAAAGAGGCTAAGGAATTATATGGTAATTAAAGATTTTGACAGTTTACTTGTTACTAATGAAGGTAACAGAACTCATAGTTTTATAGACTTATCAATAAAATATGATATAACTGAGAGGACAGCTCAGAACATAGTTTATAAGGAGAGAAATAAGTCAGTGTTAAAACGAAATGTTCGTTAAAAATCTTTTTTCCATTTTTTTCGTAAATGTAATGTTAATTAAAATTATTTTTGTAAAATGAATAATAATAAACAAAGTTGGTATTCAATAAACGCAAAACAAACTGATGGGTTTGTGGATGTTTACTTATATGACGAAGTTGGAAGCTATGGAGTGTCAGCTAAAGATTTTGTTAATGATATAAAATTATTAAAAGGTAAAGATATTTATCTTCATATTAATTGTGTTGGAGGAGAGGTGTTTGATGGCATGGCTATATATAACACTCTTAAAAAATATAAAGGAAAGGTTATAGCTTATGTAGAAGGTATAGCTGCAAGTATGGGTAGCATTATTCCCTTAGCCGCTGATGAGATTATAATGTCAGAGAACTCTTTATATATGATACATAATGCTTGGGGTGGGGCAATGGGAGAAGCAAAGGATATGAGAAAGACAGCAACCCTGCTAGACAAGTTAAGTTCTGAAATAGCTAATATATATTCAAAGAAAACAGGTTTGCCGTTATCTCAAATTGAGGAAATGATGGATGAGGAGACTTGGTTTAATTCAGAAGAAGCTTTGCAATACGGATTTATTGATAGGATTTCTGATGCTGTGATGGTTGCAGCTAAGTACGACATTACTAAATTTAAAAATAAAACCCAAAAAGAAATCGTAAATCAATTAAATAATAACAAAAAAAGTAAGACAATGACAGAAGAATTAAAATCATGGTTTGGTACTAAAGTTGAAGAAATTGTTGCTGCAGTAAAGGGCGGAGTTGATAAAACAGAAGTATCAGAAGTAAATGTTATTTTGGCTGATAATGAAGAAATCTCTAACAAGCTTTCTGAATTAGAATCCGAAGTAGTAGAAGTTAATACTTTATCAGAAGCTAAAGACAATGAAATTACAGAGTTGAAAGCTGAAGTAGAGAGATTGACAAGTAAAGCTAACGCTAAAGGAACTGAAATCACAACTGATTCAGACCCTGAAGTAGTAGAAGTTACAGAGGTAGAGAGTGGCGATGCTGCATTTTTCAATAAAATGTTAGCGAAAATTAATATATAATAATAATTTAAAATAATAAAAAAATGGCAAATGTAGCATTAGACGGAATGGGAGCAGGGTATCAAGGTACTTACGCTTCAAAAATTCTTTTAGAACCTATGTTTCACTCTGACAGTATTAGTGGTAATTACACTATATACCCATCTGTGAAATATAAACAAAATATAACAATGGCTCCTGCGTTAAGAGGTATTACAGCAGTAAACGAAGGTTGTGGGGCAAACGCAGGTTGCGACCCTGCAGGATTTTCAGTTACAAAGAAAACAATTACAGTAGAAAATGTTTCTGTAAAACAAGAACAATGTTGGACAGAGTTTAAAGACCAAATTATTGTAGAGTCTTACAAGAATGGTATCAGTATGCCTGACTTATCAGGAACTCAATTAGCTGATGTTATCATCAACAGAGTAAGAAATGGTATCATGAATGATATGAGTAGAAATATTTGGGCAGGAATGACAGCTACTGCAGTAGCAGACTGTACTTACGAATCAATGGGAGAAGGACTTTGGGATAAATTAGGAGCAGATGCTAATTTCGCTCACGCAGGTTCTTTACAAAGAGTAACAGGTAGTGGAGTAGCAGCAGACTATAATGTGGTATCAGCAAGAATACCTAGTGCAGACGCAGCTACAGTATTAGGACAAGCGTTTGAAGGAGCTCCTTCTGAACTACAACAATTAGAAGCGGGTAGAAAGAGAATGTTTATGACTCCAAATATTTACAATGCTTGGTATGCTTCTTTAACAGCGGTTGCGACAGCTGGTTCAGTTGATTATGGACACTCAGAAGCACAAACAGGAAAAGGTAGATTATACTTTAGAGGAATTGAGTGTGTGCCTTTATATACTTGGGATGAGGCTTTAACTGCAAGAACAGGAGCAGACAAGCCTGATATTTTTAGTGTACTTGACTCTGCAGCAGCAGGATTTGACGCTAAAAACGGAGTTATATATGCGTCAATAGACAATTTATTTATTGGAACAGATGTTAATGCTCCTGAAAATGAATTAAAAATGTTCTATGATGAAGTTACTGATAAGATGTATATTCGCTCTTACTTCACTATGGGCTTCCAGTATGGTTGGAGTTCATTAGTATATGGAGCTTGTCTTACTTCTTAATTAATTATTAACTTTAAAAAATAAAATAAAATGGGATTAACAACAGGATTATCAATAACATGCCCTGATTTACAAAGAACAGGTGGTATATCACAAATATTTCTAAGAACTTGGGATTCTACTGATATAATAACTTTTGCAACAACAGCTGGCTCAAATCACGCTATATCAAGTATTAAAAAAGGAGCTTCTGATGCAGATTGGTTAATGTATGAATTTAAGGATGAAACTCCTACATTAAATGTAACAGCTTCAAAAGAGAATGGTTCAACATCTTTTGAGTGTGTTTTATCTTTCTACATACCAAGAATGAGCAGCGCTAAATATGGTGTTCTACAAGAAATGCTAAGTACTTGTATGATGGGGTTAGTTGTAGATACAAATGACAAGGTTTATGTTATTGGAGCGAGTAATAAATACTCTGTAGGAGCACCAGCTTCAGGTACAGGAGCTTCTACTGCTCAGATAGCAAGAAGTCAGACTTACTTAAACCTTACTTCAATGGAAGGTCAAACAGGAGGTGCTTATTCTGAGGAAAATGGAATTACAGTAGTTTTAACAGCTAGACAGTTTGAGTTACCGAGATTATACTCTGGTACTTTAACTCCAGACTTAGCTGCTTTAACAGCTACAACTGACTAATATTTATAAGAATGATAAAAGGGGGTGTAAAAACCCCCTTATATCTTTTTTATTTATATGTGTGATTGTGAAAATAATGTTGTAGATTTACAGCAAATAAAAATATATACTATTATGGCAAAATACAAAGCTCTAGTTGAGTATCAACAAATAAGATATGGAGGCGGCAATATAACTTCAATAAATGAAGGTAATACTCAGGAAGAATTAGCTTTTATATATGAAGTTTTAGGATTAACAAAACTTGTTGAGAAAACAGAAAAAACTAATAAAACTACTAAAACAGATGCTAAAAAAGTCAGCAAAGTCAAAGAAACAAACGAGTCCGAAAAAGAGTCAGGTAACGAAGAAAAAGACAAAGAGTAATACTTTTGAGTTTGGCGTATTTGATTTAGTGACTCCTCCTAATGTGGTGGAGCCTCTAGATTTAAACAGGATAAATACTAAGTTTATTCCTTTTGGAAAAGATAATTTATTTCCTCAATACCTAGCAGAACTTAAAAGAAAATCATCTACTCACAGGTCTGTGTTAGCTCAGAAAGTTGTGTTTACAGCTGGAGCTAAATTCGTTTGTAAAGATGACGCTACAAGAGATTTTATTAAAGATGTAAACGCTGATGGAGAATCATTGAGAGATGTATTCAAAAAATTAGCAGATGACTACTATACATTTGGTAACGCTTATATAGAGGGTGTTTTATATGATGGGGGTATAAATCTTTATCATGTAGACGCTACTACAGTTAGAATGTCTAAAAACAAAAAAGATGTCTATGTGCATCCTGATTGGAAAAACTATAGAAGTCAAGATGAAAAAATACAAAAAATAGCTCTATACCCTAGAGTAACATCAAGTAGATTTGTAATGCAGTTCAAAGATTACGAGCCTACTTTTAGTTTTTATGGACTACCTGATTATGTTGCTGGACTAGAACATATATCGGTAGATTATGAAATAGGACTATGGAATAACACACAATTCCAAAATGGATTCCAGCCTTCAGCTATCGTTGAGATAAATGGAGATATGGGAGAGGAAGAAGCTAAAAAATTAGTTACAGAAGCTCAAAAGAAATTTTGCGGACAGGGTAATAATGGTAAAATTATGTTTATCGTTAAGAATGGAGATACAGCAAATGCTAATGTTCAGATATTAAAAGATGATAGAGATGGTAGTTGGATGGAGCTTCAACAAATTACAGACCAAAATATAATTACCGCTCATAGATGGCAACCATCTTTAAGTGGTATCGTTAGTTCCGGTAAGATGAATAATACAGGAAGTGAAATTAGAATATCTTATGACTTAGTTATGACTACTGTTATTAAAGAAACTACAGATTTATTACTAACAGGTATTCACAAACTACTATATCATGAAATGGGATTTGACCCTAAGAACTTAAAGATACATTACGAGCCGCCAGTTTCTTACGCTAATGATGTAGATATTAAACAAGTGTTAACTATAAACGAACAGAGAGCTTTATTAGATGAAGATTTTGATATGTTAGATGATGGAGATATGTTTGTTTCGGATAGAGAGGTTATAGTGGTAGAAAAAGATGATGATGGAGATGGGGAGGTTGACGAAAGAAAAGAAACAACTATAGAACAAAATTAATATGGCGAATTTAAGACAATATAAATCACTTATAACAGCAGCTGAAGTAATTAGCAAGTCTTTTACTAACGCTAATACCGACCCTTATTTAATTAGTGATAATAATTTAATTATCACTGAGCTAGCTCATGTAAAAGATAAATTAGGTGTTAAGTTTTATGGGGAATTAAAAGAACAAAATGACGGGGGAACATTAACAACTGCTAATCAAACATTTCTAACAGACTATCTTTTAGATACTTTAGCTTGGTTTACTAGATTTGAAATTATAAATGAGATTCAAATGAATAGCACAAGCATGGGTGTTGTTACAAGTATGGATGAATTTAGTCATGTTGTAAATCCTGATGAGCTAAATGTCTATAAACAAGACACTTACAGAAAGGGAGAAATATTTTTAGAGGACGCTATAGAGTATCTTAATGACTCAGACCAAGATGGAGATTTCCCTACTTATGAATCTAATAAACCATGCAGAACAGGTGTTTGGAAAAATCATGGAATTATAATGTATGATAGTATTTATGATAGACGCAGAAATTGTTGTGGAGATTATAATTGTAATTATGGTTGTGATTATTATGAAGGTTATTATTATTAAAAATTAAAATTATGCCTTGTTTAGAGTGTGAAAATAATTTATGGAAATTCGGAGAGACAGGTAAATGTCAATACGAAAGTAAATCTCAATGTGATGAAGCTAACGCTGATTATTATAATGATGTAGATTATGACCATAGTTTCCATTTTACTCATGAGATGATGGAGGATTTACATGAAGATGGAGAGTTAATAGTGTTAGTAGAAGAAGAAGGTAAGGAGATGACTATAAGATTCACATACGATATTGAAGAAGAACACGAAGAAGAATATGAAATTGAAGAAGATGAAATAATGGATTTAGCAAAAGAATTAAAAGAGATTAATAATAAATATAAAAACAATATTTAATGGCTTCTAACGAACATAAAAATTTAAGTAACGATAACCTTCATGTTCCTTTGGATTTTAGCACAGCTTCTAATAGTACAGTTCTTTCTAAAAATTCTACAGGTTCTGTTGAGTGGATTCCTCAAGTTTCATTACAATCAACAATTGTTACTATTAGAGGGTTTATGAATCCAGGCGGCTCTACTAACTATTGGTACCCATCAGCCATGACGGACACTAAAGCTTCTTTTGAGTTTGCAGAAGATTATGGAGCTTCTAGTATTACGGCAGCAACTGATATTACAGTAAGCAAGGTAATGAGGTCGTCTTGTTATGCAGCTCCAGTAAAATGCTCTATAAATCAAATTTCTGGATGGATGGCAGGAGATGTTTCAGAGACAGCTACATTAGCATTAATTAAGTGTACTCCAACAGCAAATCTTTCGGATTCTTTTGAGGTAGGAGCTGGGACTAATACCATAACTATTTTAGATGAAATAAGCGTTTCTACTTATGGTAATAATAATAAAATGGGAGTGATAGATGAGACATCTTTTACAGTAGGAAGCTTGTCTAAGGGAGATTTAATAATACCTTTAGTGAAGTCAGCTGGAGGAAGTAATGATTTATATTTCAATATATCAATAGAATTAATTTATTCAAATTAAAAAACAAAAAAAATGACAAAAGATACAGCTCAGGTAGTAATGGCAAATGGAGGGGCGAGCGCTTTAACCTTAACAGAATGCAATCAAATATTGACTTTAATTTCAATATCTTTAGCGATTGCATTTACAATATATAAATTTTACAAATTAAAAAATAAATAATATGGCAACTACAGTAACTCCCGCAATAGCAACAGTAACAATATCAGAAAACATAACTCTTAACGGGGTAAGCTATGGTAACGCTGTAGCTAAATCTTTTGGAAGTCAAGGAGAGGTTATACAAAGAATAATGAGTATAACAGCATCAGAAGAAGATTTTACAGATATTTTTTATATAGGTTCAGTAGATGGCAGAGGTCAGGTAGTAACTGATGATTGGTGTTATTTTAGAATAACAAATTTAGATGATGCTAATTTTATAACTTTAGAGCTTTACATAAGCGCTACTGCTGCGTATTTTCAGAAAATAGAGGCGGGAGAAAGTTTCTTTTTAATGTCGCCAGATATGGGGGTTGATGTTACAGGAGCGGTTCCTGAATTGACAGATGTAGTAAGAATAAAAGCAACTGCTGATACAGCAGCTTGTGATGTTGAGGTTTTAATGATAACAGAGTAGTGGCTAGAAAAGGATTAGGATTTGTCTTTAGGGAAACTAATAGTAAGAAGCGTAAGGGAGTTCATAGTAAGAATGCTTCTAAGGGACAAAAAGGTTATAAAAAAAAGTATAGAGGTCAAGGAAGATAGTATGAAATTAAGAGTAGTACGATTTAGTAGTGAAGAAGATTCTACAAATGGACTTTTGTTTGATGTAACGGATGGAGAGAAGTTCTTATGTTATACTTTAGAAGATGAGTACAGACCTATGGAAGAAAAGGTTATAACAGAAACTAGAATACCAGAAGGCACATATAGAATAACATTAAGAACAGTTGGTGGAATACATAATAAATATAAAAAAAGGTTCTCTGATATACATAAGGGAACTTTATGGGTAAGAGATGTTCCGAACTTTGAGTATATACTTATACATTGCGGTAATACTGATGAGCACACTTCTGGTTGTTTGCTTATTGGAGATACTCAAGTTAATAATCAGATTGAAAAAGATGGTTACATAGGAAAATCTACACAAGCTTACACTAGAATATATCCTGCTATAGCACAAGCTTTAGAGGATGGTAAAGAAGTAACAATAGAGTATATTAATTTAAAATAATAAATAAAATGAAAAAGGTAATTTTAACATTAGCAGTAGTTTTTACAACATTAGCTTCGTCAGCTCAGTTTATAGCAGTGAGCGATGTTTCTCAGCCATCAGACGATGAGAGTTGGGGAGTAAGTAATTTCACTAATAGTATTGGTGTTGGTTATGAGGTAAATGACAAATTAACAATTGGATTAAGAAAAAATGGAGATGACTATGATGTCTTTGGTAGATTTAATGTAAGTGGAGGTATTTTTGTATCAGCTAAATCTTCAACAGATGAGTTTGATTTAGATAATGTAGAATTAAGTTTAGGATATTCCCTACAAGTATGGGAAAAGTTATATGTAGAACCGTCTTACAGTAAAGATGGAGAATTTAAAGTAGGAGCGGCTATCCGTTTCTAAATATTAATAATTAAAAATTAAATAAAATGGATATTTTAAAGAAAATGTTTGGTTCAAGAAAATTTTGGTACACAATGGGAGCTATATTCGTTCCTTTTATTGCGGCTAAATTAGGATTAACAGAAGTAGAAGTTGAAAAAGTTTATTACGCAATTCTCGCTCTTATCTTAGGTCAGGGGATAGCTGATATATCTAAGAAGTAATATGGGTATTAAATTTAAAAACCCGTTTACAAAATGGATAGGGTCTGCTGTTGCGGACAGCGCCATAAAACCAATTACAGAATTAGTAAAAGCTGTATTAGAGTTATTTAAGGATAACAAAGGTAAGTGGTCTAGTAAAAGAACTGTATCAGGTGTAATTGTATTAGCTGCTTCAGCTGATATAACAGCACATGGTATAACAACAAATAATTTAATACTAACAGGGATAGGTGTATTACCTTTAATTTTTTCAGCGTTTGAAAAAAATCCTGTTTGTGGCAATGATTGTTGTAAAAAATAGTTATCTTTGCTGATAACTACACACTCCCATTCGGGAGTATTTCTATGTTTTCAAGTAGTTTTTTTGGGTTGTGAAAGGGGGGTAGTTCCCCCTTTTACGTTTTTATAATTATTTTTTTTGTATATTTGAAAAAAAATTATGAAAGAGTACGGAAAAAGATTAAGACTTACCACAGAAGAAGAAGAATTAATTTATCAAAATAGAGCTGAAACTGTTGATAATATTAATGGTAATACAGCCTTAGAAATTCATTTAAAGGATAGGGGTATAAATAAAAAGGATGTAGTTAGTGTTAAGCATTGGCAGTCATCATCAGGAGAGCTAAGGTTCTCTATAGTTACAAAAGAAGATGTTGTAGATAAAGAGGATATACTTCCTAAAATCAAAGATTTAATAGAAAATTACTCTCCAAACTACAAAAAATTAAAAAGAAATAAAAAAGATGCTAACGAGCATTTGTTAGTAATAAATCCAGCGGATATTCATATAGGTAAATATGCAAATAGCGTTGAAACTGTTGACGGTTATGATATAGATACTGCTGTCAATAGAGTTATAGAGGGTATAAATGGTATATTATGGAAGGTAGAAAACTTTAATGTAGATAGAATATTGTTTTGTATTGGTAATGATATTCTACATATAGACAATGTTTATGGAACTACAACTAAGGGAACTCCACAAGATACAGATGGTAAATGGTGGGAGCATTTTGAAATAGCATTAGCTTTATATGTTAAATGTGTTGAGATGTTGAGAGAGGTTGCTCCTGTAGATTGTGTTCATAGTATGTCTAATCACGATTACCAGAGTGGATTTCATTTAGCTCACGCATTAAAATCTTGGTTTAGAAAATGTGATGATGTTACTGTTGACGCTGAAGTTTCTCATAGAAAATATTATAGATATGGTAATAGTTTAATAGGATTAGAACATGGAGATGGAGCTAAAATGGATAAATTACCCTTATTAATGGCTAATGAAAAACCAAAAGAATGGTCTGAAACTAAATTTAGGTATTGGTATTTACATCACTTACATCATAAAGTTAAACATAAGTATTTAGATGCTAAAGATTATATAGGAGTTACTATAGAATACTTAAGAAGTCCCTCAGGAACAGATAGTTGGCATAGTAGAAAAGGATTTTGCGGGGTGCCTAAAGCTGTTGAAGGTTTTTTACACGAGAAATTTAACGGACAGGTTGCAAGAATTACACATTATTTTTAACAGTTAAACAACCCTTCCCTAACCCTTTAGTAAACCCTTATATATAAAGATAAGGATAAAGATAAGGATAAAGATAAGGATAAATAACAAAGAAATTTAAAAAAACTTTCTAAATAATTTGGCAGTTCCATTTATTATTCGTATCTTTGTACAAGATTTGAAAGAATAAATAGAATATAAACCTAAAAAACTAACTATGATTAAAACTATTATTACAGGAGGTCAGTATGATGACCCAAGAGAGTACCAAGATGATACCCCACAATGTAAGAACTGCGGAATGAACGACAAGATGGATGACATGGATGTATGTTCAGGATGTAGCGATGAATTTGATGAATGGGACACAGTAAGTTCTTGTTGTGATGCAACTATTGATACAGACATACTTGTTTGTTTTGATTGTAAAGAACATTCAGAAACAGCATTAGATTCATATTGTAGAGAATATAATTTTAATAAAAAAACATACAGATATGGGTAGAATGAAAGAAGAATTTATGGCAATGAGAGAGCAAGAATTAAATGAGAATATTAACCAAACTAATTATAAAATGAGTAATAACTTAACTAAAACTAAAATGAAAAAAGTTGAAAACAACACTGAGGTAAAAATTGAAACCAAGAAAGAAGCTTTAAGAAGGCTTTATATTGAAAACGGTTTAACTGAAGAAGATATTTACAAAGACAAAAGAGGATTTGTAATTATTACAAGAACAGGTATAGACAAGATTGTATCTAAACAAAAGATAACTGTAGCTTATGAAGTTATAAGTATGGATATTGAGAAAGGATATTGTGTATTAAAAGCTGTTGCTTCTATGACTGTAAATGGAGAAGCTAGAAACATGATGTCTTTCGGAGAGTCTGCAGATAACAACTTAATGGGAGGAGGTAAAAAATTCCCTGTAGCTATGGCAGAGAAAAGAGCTATGAGTAGAGTTGTATTAAAGATTGCTGGATTCTACGAGCAAGGAGTGTTTGGTCAAGATGAGATTGTTGACTAATGAACGAGGAGTGGTTTGATGAACTAACTAATGGAGAACCTTTATTATGCTCATCTATACAGATGGGTGTAATAGAGTCTCTGTTAAAGATTAGTCCTATATCAGAACCAGAAAAATCTGAAATACTTTCAGAGATAGATACATACAGTGAAGATGAAGCATCATCTGTTATAAGAATGTTAAAGGAAGATGTGGTTGAAACTGATGTAAGAAAACAATGGAAAAAAATGTTTAACTAAAAAAATAAAAGATGGCAAAGAATAATTATGACAAGATAAGAAGTTCTAAGAATGAACTTGAAGCAATACTTCGTATTAGAGGTATATCCAAAGTAAGATTTGGTAAGATAATAAATGTAAAAGGAAGTACAATAGAAAAATATATTGATAACCCTTTTTATTTAAGATACTTTCATATGGCTAGATTAGCTACATTTCTAAATATAGATGTTAGAGATGTAATAGATATCATAGAAGTTGATATACCAAACAGACACTCTATAGTAGTTGAAGGAGAGGAGGACTATGATATGGTAAAAGCCCTACCAACTAACAGAAGGTAATTATGGAAAGAGACAGAAAAAAAATACAATTTGTATTTGATTATATACAGAAAGAAATGGATATAAACGAGCAACAGATTAGAAGTAAGGTAAGAAAAAGAGAGATTTTAGATGCAAGAAGATTGTTTTTTTATGTTATGAGAAACTATTTTCGGTACAGTTTTGAAAAAATAGGTAAAATTACATTACATAACCACTCAACTGTATTACATTCATGTAGAACTTTTGATGACTACACTGTTCCTTATCCTAAATTAACCATATTACCATACAAAGATATATGTTTTCAATTAGATTTAATGAAAGATTCTGTTGAAGAACAGGTTGAAGATATGAAAGAAAAAATAATTTTAATCAACAAAGAATTAGATAAATTACTAACAATTAAACAATTACAAAATGGCAGAAAAGAATTACATCGCTAGTAGTATTAAAGAATTTACTACTCAGTACGGAACACTAATTAACGCTAATCTTAAATTAGATGAATTACAAAAGATAGCAAAAAATGGATGGGTGCAGATTACAATAGCTGAAAGAAAAACCCCATCAGAAAAAGGAGCTACTCACTATGCTTTTGAGAACACTTATGAAGCTCCTAAAAAAGACACTGGTAAATCAGAATTTGTAACCTCTGATGATACAGATGTACCATTCTAATACATGGTTTAGTTAATTAATAGGTTGGGGGAAAGCAAACACTGCACAGAGTAAGACTCTCAGACGTAAACTTAACCCCCTTCCTTTTATAAAATTAATATGGAATACTCAAACGATTTTAGATACGATTTAAAATTAGGACAAATCAAAGAGAAAGAGCTCGGAGATATACTTAATGATAAGTCAATAGAAGTTAAGACAGACCTGAAAGCTGCGGAGACTGGCAGCGTGTTTGTTGAATATGAAAGCCGTGGTAAGCCATCTGGAATTTCTAAGACTCAAGCTGATTACTATTGTTTTGTTGTATCTAAGGATTCTTTTATCCTTATCAAAACAGAGAAGCTTAAAGAAAAATGTAGAAAGTTTCTTAATACAAACTTAGACCTTAAAGGTGGAGACAACAACACTTCTAAGGGTATATTGCTACCGTTGTTACAATTATTAATAGATATTTAGAAATAACTACCAAATTATTTGGCAGTCTCAGATTTATTTCGTATCTTTGTATAAGATTTGAAGGGTTAGAGAACCCTTCGTTAACCCTTAAAAACTATAAAAACATATGAATGAAACTAAGCAAAGACTGATTGATGTATTATCAGTTCAATCGTCATCAGGTAGAGAGGAAATGATGATAGAGTACATAAAAGATTTTGTAACAAAAAATGTTCCTGAAGCATCAGTAGTAATAAAAAACAATAATGTTTATGTTACTAAGGGAATTTCAGAAAACTATCCTTGTGTGGTTTCTCACACAGATACAGTGCATGATATACATAAAGACTTTAAGGTGTTTGATAATGATGGTGTATTATTTGCATTTAGTAACGACAAACAAAAACAAGTAGGAGTAGGTGGAGATGATAATGTGGGAGTATGGATATGCTTAGAGATGTTATTAGACCTAGAGATAGTTAAATGTGCATTCTTTCATTCAGAAGAAGTTGGATGTGTAGGTAGCGGTCAGGCTGATATGGAATGGTTCAAAGATGTTGGATATGTGTTTCAGTCAGACAGGAGAGGTCATAATGACTTTGTAAACAACATAGGTGGCAAGGATTTGTTTGGTAAAGATTTTTCAGAAAAGATTGCTCCTGTTTTACAATACCATGAATATAAAGAAACAAAAGGAGCGATGACAGATGTAGAGCAATTAGTCTGTAATGGTTTAGATGTTTGTGTAGCTAATATGAGTAGCGGATATTACAATCCCCATACAGATAGTGAAACTGTAGATTTCTATGATGCAGAAAATTGCCTTAACTTAATATATAATCTTATAGTTCATTTAGGATGTGAGAAATATATTAATACTGAGTTCAATAAAACAACATACGATTTTTCTAATGTAGGTAAAAATTATTGGGGAGGTGGTTATGGAGGAAATTACTATGAGTTTGATAAGTGGGAAGATGAGTATGGCAACGAGGTAGTATATGAAGATGGAGAGGAGTTGTGCTACTATTGTGGAGATAAAGTTGTAGAGTCTATATCAAAGGTAAAAAATTATAGATACTGCAAGGGATGTAAAGCTGAGGTTTATTATGATGAATCAATATATGATGTTGACGAAACCCCAACCTTAGACAAAGTAAATAATGTTATTAATACTCACTACTAAAATAAATAATTATGCCTAAAAGATTTACAGATACAGAAAAATGGAAAAAAGGATTCATAAGAAGTTTACCTACTAAATATAAGTTGCTATGGTTATATATATTAGATGACTGTAATCACGCTGGAGTGTGGGATGTTGATTTAGAGGTTGCTGAGATTAGAATAGGGTCTAAGATAAACAAGAAGGACGCTATAAAATATTACTCAGAGAACATTAGAATATTTGATAATGGTAATAAATGGTTTATACCTAAATTTATAGACTTTCAGTATGGACAGTTAAACGAAAATGTTAACGCTCATAAGTCGGTTATAAAATTAATAGATAAGTATGACCTATACAGCATAGGAGATGTTGATTTATCAGAGATTAGTGCCTTAGACACAGGAGAATTATCTAAACCACTAATAAAGAAATTCAAAAAACCTACAATAGATGAGGTTAAAGAGTATTGTTTAGAGAGAGGTAACAATATAAACCCCGAAACATTCATAGATTTCTACGAAAGTAACGGATGGAAGGTTGGGAAGAACTCTATGAAAGATTGGAAGGCTTCTTTAAGGACTTGGGAGAAGAACTCAACAAACTCTAATAAATCAAGTAAAGTAGAAAATCAAATAGACTCTTGGCAGAAAGCTAGAGATATAGTAAATAATAGTTAATGAAACATAGAAGCAGAATGACTCAAATGGAATTAAATCAGCTTACAGATAAATCTTTAGACGCTTATGTTATGTCTTTAGATGGAGATAAATATAGAGTTTATCCAGAAAACGGCAGATACTTTGAAAGATATGAGATTAGATTGGTGGTTGGAGATAATATCATTATGAGTGTTGGAGATAAAAATATGTTAGTATTAGAAGATGAGGATAAAAAATTTACTGATAAATTAATAATAAGAAAAGACCAAATAAGATGATAAAAGACATAGATATAAAAGAGTTAGAGCTAATGTGTGTTGATTTAATAAGTAAAACATTAGTTGAGTTAGGACAGTTAAAAGATGAGAAACATATTGTTATACTAGCTAAATCTTTAGCTTATGATGTTAAGGAAGATTTTAAGAATTTATATTTTGAGGATATAGTTCAAGCTTTTAGACAAGGAGTAAGAGGGACAGATAGTTTTGTGTTAAATGTTCAGAATTATTATAAATGGATAAAAGAACACAGACAATTAATATGGAACGAAGCTAGTAAAGAGCCTGAGCGTATAGATAAAAGATTAGTATATAGAAGTAGGAAGGGAACAGGACTTAATATTATGAATAAGGAAATTAAAAAATTAAAATAATGACCCCAATAAAAATAACACTTAAAGTAATACCAGACCATAAGAGATACACTATACTAAGTAGTGGAGATGATAAAGCTGCAATATATAAAAGGTATCTAACTATATTTTATATAAGAGTTTCTAGAGTTTATGAGGGTCATGAGATATGGGGAGAGGTAATAAATGAATACGATAAATTAACTAAATAATATTATGGAAATAACATTATCATTAATAACATTTGTTGTTGGAGTTGTAGTAGGAATGTATGTAGTAACACAAATAGAGCGCTCAATAAGCGCTTCTGTTAACCGAAATAAAATTATTAAAAACATAGATAAATTAAATAAAAAGAAAAATGATTAGTTATATAGGAGGTAAGTCAAGAATGAGCAAATGGATATGTGAATACATACCAAATGATATAGAAACTTATGTAGAGGTTTTTGGAGGAGCTTTCTGGGTATATGTTAAAGGAGATATACATGAGAAACCAAATCTAAAAGAAGTTGTCTATAATGATAAGAATAAGTTTATGGCAAATCTATTTGAATGTATGAGAAGTCCTGAAGAATTTTCAGAGATGTTATCTTTAGTTGAATCTCAAGACGAAGCAACATTTAACATAGCTCAGAACTCACTTAACATGGTTAAAGATTTTAATTATCCCTATGAATTAGGAGATAAAGAGATAGCTGGACAATATGCTTATTGTGCAACTCAGGTGTTCAGCGGTAGTAAGATACTAGAAAGTAAATTCATTGACTTAAAAGGTAAGTATGATAGTAAATACGACGCATTAAGAAGGAGGTTAAAGAAGGAAGATGTTATCAAAAAGTTAGAGGGTATAACTCAGGTTGAGAATTTAGATTACACAGACTTAATATTAAAATACGATAGCCCTACAACCTTCTTTTATGTTGACCCTCCTTATTGGAAAACAGAAGATTATTATTCTAATCATGATTTTGATAGTGATGACCACGACACATTAGTAACACATCTTAAAAGAATAAAAGGTAAATTTGCTTTGTCTTATTATGATTTTGATTTGTTAAGCGAGTGGTTGCCTAAAGATAAATACAGATGGGAAAGTAAAGAATTTAACAAAGCTGCTGGAGCTCAAAAAGGTAAGAAACAAAATAAAGGAACAGAATTACTTATTATGAATTATTAATTTATATATTTGCATTATGAAATTTAATAATATAAAAAGATTATTGAGACAACAGATTGAAAATGGGGTTAGGGTTCTTTGGACATTTAACGAATTAGAGCCAGAGTTTACAATGATATATAAAAGTTATAATAACAATTTAACTATATACACTCCTCAACAACTTATTGACTATTTAGATGAAAAAGGAGAAGAGTAAATACTATTACGAGTTTGATAGGAATATGAGCTCAACCTCAGACCAATATGATGGTAAAACATTATCAGGAGGATTGTCTAACGACAACAGAGTTCCTGAATACTACAAGGGTAAGGAGGGTTATCAAGCAAGAAAAGTTTGTGATAACTTTGATTTAACCTACCATCTAGCAACGGCAACAACATATATATTAAGAGCTTACAGAAAACATGACACTCCAACAGACTGTATCAAGAAAGCTATAGCTCATTTAGAATTTGAATTAGAAAAAATTAACCAAGAAAAATAAACTATGACAACAATTTACATTACATTAGCAGTAATTATCTTATGGCTCATTGGAGTTGATATAAGATATTATCAGATTAACAAGAAAATAAGTATTATGCATAATACAGATAAAAATCTTTTAGAACTTGTTAAGTCTGCTCAACAATTAACAGATGAAAAAGAAAAAGAAGATAAGCCAAAAGCTAAACGAGACAACAAAAAACGGGTTATCAAAAAGTCAAAGCGAGTACGAGCTCCAAAAGTCAGTAGTTAAATACCTACAACTACAATATCCCTTAGCTAAATTCTGTGCGAGTTTAGGTGGGATAAGAACATCTTATACTCAAGCCGTAAAAGCGAAAGCTAGCGGCTATATAAAAGGTTTCCCCGACCTCCAAATCTGCTACCCTACCAGAGAATCATGTGGTCTTTTTTTAGAAATAAAGAAAGATAGAAAGTCCTACGCTTCAAAACATCAACACGAATGGATTGAATACCTAAATGAAGTTGGATATACAGCTAAAGTATGTAAAGGGTTTGATGAATGTAAAGAAGCTATTGATAATTATATGCATAAACAGTATGATGGGGGCAGGCTATAGAGGAGGGGGATATAGGGGGTACAGGGGGCAGGGGGTAGAACCCTGTTTTCAAAATCATAAACTTAATACCAAAAAGTTATGATGGAGATTATTTGTGATGTATGTATGAAAGAGTTTGAGCTATTAGAGAATAAAAGTTATTTAGGAGCTCGTCTTGACTCTAAAAATCCTGAAGAATGCGACCCGTTAACAACAGAGATAATAGGATTGTGTAGTGTTTGTTATAAGGTTGAGAGAAAAAAGATTAAAGATAATAAAAAAAAGAATAATGGGGAAGATTAAAAGAGAAGATAGAAAAGATAGGAGAGGTGGAGGATATGCAAAAAGAAAGTTTACATACGAGCAAGCTGAATTGATTAGAGAAATATATGCGGCTGGAGTATATACACAATCAGATTTAGCTGAGGTATGTGAAGTTAGTCAACCAATTATAAATCAGATACTTACATACAAAACCTACACTAAAGATTAAGTTCTGTTGAAATTGTTGGAGGCTTCTATATAGTAAAATAGCCTTGAAACTGTCTTACCCTTATATATAAAAAAAACAAAACACTGTTGAAACTGTCTCCCGCTTATATAAAAAAATAAAAAAAATTTTTTTCTTCCCAAACAAGTTCCTGAAGCTGATTTACTGTTGAAACTGTCCTCGGCTTATATATAGTCCTGAAACTGTTAGGGGCTTATATTAGGAGATTTTTTGAAATTTTTTTTACTATGCATGCATAGTACTTTTAGCCTCGCCTAAATATATTTTTAGCCTTGCCTAAAATTTATTTTTAGACTTGCCTAAATTTATTTTTAGCCTAAAAGCTTATTTAGAATCATTATAAATTAGAAATAAATTGTAAATACTTTGTAAATTATTTGTATAGTCCAATAATTAGCCGTTATATTTGCCTATTATTAATTAAAACCTTAAAAAAATGTTAAATGTAAACAACGAAACACAGGAGCAACAAACAGAGAGAAGCTACCTAATAAATAGGCTATCTCAAGAACTAGATAACGCATCTAAGGAAGTACAAAAAGACAACCTCTATAAAATGTATATCGGAGAAGCTAGAACGATAATGACTTTTGATTATTTCGTAAGTTGGACGCCTCTAGAGGACTTAAAAATAATCCTAGAGCAAGTAATAACAGAAAATAGAAAATAAAACTAATTTTAACGGGGGGATAAAACCCCCCACAAAACCCCCCAAAAAAATGGAAAATTTAATATGGATAATATTTATTAACGACACGCATAAAAACGAAATAGGGCAAAGCCGTATTTTTGATTTTGAAGATTACCCAACAATAGAAAAACTTATACTAGAGCTAGAATATGAAGATTTCAACGACACGCAAAAACTAACTGATAGAATTTTATTAAATTTAAATTCTATTGTATTAACTAATGATGTAATTAAATTATAAAAAAATGAAAAATTTATTAAACAACACAATTTTGAAAAGTTTACAAGATTATAAACTAACAAACCGAGCAACAAACGCCGTTTTATTTTTGCCCTCCAATCAAGTCCAGGAGTTTATGCGAAGAAACGGAGGCAAACTCCATAATTACAAATTTGAAACACCAGCACAAAGAAAAGCGCAAAGAATAGCCAACATATCGGAAACAATAGCAGTTTCAACCGTTTTAATCGGTTTTTGCGTCTTTGTTTACTCTTTTATCACATATTAAAAATAACCCCTTAAAAACTAAAAAAATGGATAATTATTTAATTTCAAAATTTACAGACAAAAACGGACACAAACACTATAGAATAACGAGAACAAACGGAACAAAAGAAACAATAATAAAAGAAAGCGAAAGTATTTTTACTCTGATGGAGTGGACTACAAGCTTAAAAATATTAAAAATACCCTACGAAATAGAGGAAATAAAAAGAACAAAACACGAATAAAAAACCCTTAAAAACTAAAAAAATGTATAAAGAAAATTCAGAATTCAAAATGATTTGCAAAAGCATGATTCTGCAAATAGAAGAATCTAAAATATTAAAAAATGATAAATTTAATGTTTGTATTGATACGATAGCCAACGCCGTTTGTAACCCTTTAAAAATATCATATATTAAAAAGGATAAAATTATTAAATTAATAGAACATGCAGGAATAGTAATATCAGAGCCAACAACCGAGCAAAGAAATAAATATTACAACGCCTGCACTTTACGAAAGTTTGCAAATAACTACTTTTTAACTGATGGAATTAGCGCCGAGCAATTGCAAGAATTTAACAACATTGTAACAGAAGCAACCGCCGCCGCTAATTTGTTATTGCCTAAGACATTTCATGTATTAGATGCCGAGCACATACCGCAAATTTACAACCTTAATCAAGATAAAGAAAAAACACATTTAGCATATGAAGCTAAAATAAAAGGAAGTGTAAAAAGTTTTTACATAGGAGAAAAAAGCGACATAAACGCATCTTGTATGCAAGGAAAGCCCTTATCTTATTTTGAAATTTACAACGATATAAATACAGATGCAAGCACTCTAAAGATTGCAATACTTACACAGGGAAACGAAATAGTAGCGCGGTCGCTTGTATGGATAGATAAACCAGAAGCAGACATAGACAGACGCAAGAAGATGCAACCGAATGAAATTTTTATAGACCGCATATATACCAAAACGCAAGACCACCGAGCAGAAACGCAAACGCAGTTATTTAATGAAGTTCATAAATATTTTAATGTAAATACAATACAACCAAAAACAAACGACAGCGGGCAAATAATAACAGACGCGCCAACAAATATTAGATTTGCAAATTGTTTTAATTGGTACGATATAAAAAGCAAAGTAACAGAAGAACAGAAAACGAGAGAGCCTGTAAAGTTTTTAGAAAGAACTGTACTAATGGATAATAAAGAGATATTTTGTAGCAGCTCGCCTTTATTTGATGTAGAAGTAAATTCAGATTCTTATTCTTATTATCCATACGCCGACACTTTTCACCACTTCAACACATACAATCAAACCTTAAGCAATGATGAATGCAGCGACAGCGATATATTGAGGCTTAATAATGTAAGCGGGGAAGCTTCAGAAAATACGAGATGTTGCGACGAGTGCGGAAGTGAAACGCATGAAGATGACGCAACATATATTGATGATGATTTCGTTTGTGGTGATTGTGCGGTCTTTTGTGATGATAGAGATGAAAGCATAAGAGAAAGCGACGCAATATACAATAATTGTACTGGAATCTACCACCACCGCGACGACTTAGACATATAAAAAATAAAATAAATACTAACTAAAATAATTACTTATGAAAAGAAACTTTTAACTTTAGAAACGAAAGCGCAAGCATTAAATTTATTGTGATAATTTGCTTTTTGTTTCTTGCGATGTGTAGTTAACAAATAATTTTGAAAGAAAGTTAAAGAATTTATAAGAAAACTATTAAAATACTAGCGATTTTTCTTTGGATATTCCAAACAAAACGACAAAAAAAACTAAAAAAGTTTATATTTTCTTTAATTTTCTCTCAAATTGTTAAAAAATGGGAGTATTTTTTGCTAATTTTGGGAGTTTTTACAAATTTCCGTCAAATTTTGAAGCCGCCTTTCTTAAGGGTCTACACATACAGAATAAATTTTGAACTTCAATTTTATATCCATATTAAACAGATACTGAGTAAGTTAAGTAAGATTATTAGGATGTTTTCTGGGAAATACAAATGTAATACAAATGTAAGCACAAGTTAGGGGATTGGAATTTAATAACTACGAAAAAAGGGGAAATATCAAGGGTTAGGGAAGGGTTGGGTAATAGTTTATAGTACCCTTATATATAAAGATAAGGATATGGATAAAGATAAGGTTGTATATAATATAAATAAAAATTTAAAGTTGAATTTTATATTATTTCTATAAATTTCGTTATTGGTATAATTATATTTTGTTTATTTGTAATATTAAATATAATATTATGAAAGATAAAGAAAAAGAGGAGTTAAGAAGAAGGTTAAGATTAGATAGCAATATGGATGATATGGAGAACAATATAAAAGAGAATGCAGATGGGGAAAAAATGCTTAAACCAAAATCAAGAACTTTACCTCCACTAACTAAAGAGATAGAGGAAATTAAACCAACAAGGGGAAAAGCTAAAACAACTGCGATGAGTAGAAATGCTTTAGCTTGGGCTTTGGAGGGACACTCAACAAAGATTAAATTAGCTTTAGAGAAACTATTTGATAAAGACCCTGAAGCATATATAAATGCTGTTGCGAAATTAATGAACTATACAGTACCTAAACTCTCATCATCTGAGATTACAGACAATACATCTAAAAGAATCAAGGTTGATTTTAATGAAGATGTATCTATTGAAGAATTGAGAAAAAGACTAGATGAGTACAGCGAATAGCGACCCTATAAAACTTGCTATTGAGCAAAAGTTATGTGAGATGTCATTTTATGAGTTTTTTAAGATGTCTTGGCATATTGTAGAGCCATCTGTACCACTATCAACAAATTGGCATCATAAATATCTATGTAATTTATTACAAGAGGAAGCAGAAAGAATTATTGAAGGAAAACCAAAAAAGAAAGATATTATTATCAATGTACCTTTCCGTTCAACTAAATCTTTAATTACTACAGTACTGTTTCCTGTTTGGTGTTGGATTAGAGACCCTAAGCTTAGATTTATTACCGCTTCTTATTCTGCAGACCTATCTATAGAACACGCAACTAAATCAAGAGATGTTATTCAAAGTGATTGGTATAAAGAAAGATGGGGAGAAATATTCCATATAAAGAAAGACCAGAACTTAAAAGCTAGATACGAGAATAATTATATGGGAATGAGAAGAGCTACATCTGTTGGAGGTACCATTACAGGTCAGGGAGCAGATTTCCTAATTATAGATGACCCCGTTTCTCCGAAAAACGCTGCTTCTGAAGTAGAAAGGGAAAATGCGAACGAGTGGTACCGAACAACATTTTACTCTAGGTTAAATAATCCACTAACGGGGGTCAGAATAATAATAATGCAAAGAATCCACGAAAATGACTTAAGCGGTTATTTAGTTAATGGTATAAACACAAGATTGAAGTATAAACACATTTGCATACCCGCAGAATTGTCAGATGACGTAAAACCATCTTCTTTAACTCAATATTATGATGAAGATGATTTATTTTGGACAGATAGGTTTAGTAGAGATATATTACAAGATTATAAAGAAGCCTTAGGTACTTATGGGTATTCTGGTCAGCTAATGCAAACTCCAACTCCTCTAAACTCAGGATTGATTAAGGGTAATTGGTTTAAGATAGATGAGTATTCTAAAAAAAATAATGGAGTAAATGTGAATTTTATAATAGACCCCGCATATACTGAAAATCAAAAGAACGACCCATCAGCATTATTAGCTTATATTTATTTAGATAATAAATGGCAGATTATTAATTGTATAAATGTTCATAAAACATTCCCTGATTTAATTAGATTTATTCCTGAGTGGGTACAGATGAATGGATATACAAATAGCAGTAGAATATATGTAGAGCCAAAAGCTTCGGGTAAGTCAATAGTTCAAACATTAAAAAGAGAAACAGGGTTAAATATTAGAGAAGATAAACCTCCAACTAAAGATAAGGTAGCTAGAGTACAAGATATAAGCGCAAGTTTAGAGTCTGAGCGAGTAACTTTGTTGAAAGGGGATTGGAACGAAGCATTTATACAACAATGTGTTAAGTTTCCATCAGGTAAGCATGATGATATGGTAGATTGTCTTGTAATGGCTGTAAACAGAGAAATTTGGTCAAATTCTGGTAAAATTGTATATTTTTCGTAGATTTCCTTTTTTTTCGTGGTTTGTATTATTTAATATCTTATTTTTGTACAAATTTATCTAAAATTATGGAAATAGTATGCGATAACATAAAACACAAGCAAATATTAGAAAAATACTTGCAATATGTTAAAGCTTCTATTTATTACATCACTGAAGAGCATGAAGCGGGGAAATTTGGAGATTTTATAGACACGCTAGAATCAATAATAACATATTCTAATGAATTTAGAGAAGATAATGAAAAACAGACATCTTTAATGAATGAATGGAGATATATGATTCCAAACTTAGTAGTATTTTCATCTGTTGGATTTTTATCGGGAATAAAAAGAAAATCTATAAGTAAAGATGTTGAAATATTGAAAAAGAAATTATTTAGAAAAACCTCAGAAATAATTGGGGAGACATACGATATATACGCTGAAGATAGAGTAAGTGATGAATTTAAAGTTAAATTAAAAGAAATATAATAGACTTATGGTAACATTAGATATTGATGGTAAAAAATATGAAGTTCCTACAGAATGGAAGGACATTACATTAGAGTATTGGTGTGGTTGGTATGATATTATTAAAAGTAATGAACAAAAACATAGGGCTAAATTAAAAGAAGGGGAGTTTGATGAAGAAAAACCATTCTCTAAAATTAGTACAGTTGAAATGTTAAAGATGAATACTGAGATTTTTCAATATATAACAAAAATTGATGATAATACCCTACAAAGATGTGATGTAGATAGTATTAGTAGAGCTATGGAGTTTATAGGTAAGGTAACAGAGGAATATAAACCTATGGGAGTAGATGGATTTATGTTTGAAGAAGAAAAATACTTTTTCCCTAAAGAAGCTATGTTTGATAACACTTTTGGGGATTATATTGAAGCTACACAGTTAGATATGACTATTGAGAGTATGAAACATGGAGTATTTGATGTATTACCAGAGCAGATGGCAATTTTATGTAGGAGAGCAGGAGAAGAATATGATGAAGATGCGATAGATAAGAAAACAGAGAGATTTAAGTTACTTACAATGGATATTATTTGGGAGTTCAGTTTTTTTTTAAGCATACAAAATCTCAAATTGACCAATCATTTTCAAATATCTTCGGTTCAAGACCAACTCCAACAGGTGGAGTAAGAACAGCGGGAGAGTATAAAAAATTTATACAACCTTATGGTTGGTTAAATAGTTTATATAGTATAGCAGAAAAGGGAGTATTTACAGAAGGTGGTAAAAATAGTATAGAGTCAGTAAAAGATGCAAATTTATATAAAGTATTAACATATATGAGTTGGCAAACAGCAACAAAAGATTTTGAAGCTGCTGTTAATGATAAAATTAGGAATCCAAATAAAATAGCATGATAATATCAGAAGAAGATAAGAAAAAGTTAAAAGAGTATGTTAAATGGTTAGAAATCCAAGAGGACAAAAAGAATGGAGGTATGATTGGAAATAAAATACATTTGAATAAAAAAAAATATAACAGAAAAAACAATAAAAAGATATGGCTATCACAAGACTAACAGATTTCATAACTGTTGCTAAAAGCAAATGGACTTATGGAGATAGTGCTTTCAAATACGAGGGAGAGGTAAATCAAGACCACGATACTATATACCCACTAATGCTTATGGAGCCGCCTACTTCTAGGATGCCTGATATTTATGAAGGGTGGGAACATTATAATGTAGAGATTGAATTTTATGATAATTATCAAACAGCAGTTAGAAATGTGGTTACATTACAAAAGAGATGGGATAATCTTCAAGATTTAGCTTTAGAGTGGCTAGATAATGTTTTGATAGAGTATTCAGGTGGTGTAATACAGAATGTTTCAACATCTTCTCCTACTCCAACACAGGTTTATATAGATAAAGAATCATTACAAATAGAAAGAACAAAGAATAATAAGAATGATAAGTTGTGCAGGATAACAATGAGGTTTGATATGAGAATGTTTACAAGATGCTTCACTCCAAAATCTGTTTATCCTAATACTATAGATGATTTAGTAATATGGCTAAGCGCTGATAGTAATGTTGGTTTTTCTATACCAACTAAAAAAGTTGAAACTTGGGGAGATAAATCAGGGCTCAACAATAATGTTTCTCAGACTGATAAAACCTTACAACCTAAAAGGTATAGTTACGCAGAGGAAACCCTAAATAGCCCAACCAATGAAGGTCAATTTAATGGTAAAACAAGAATCGCCTTCCCTAACGGTTCAACACACTACTTAGAATGTGATAGTGTTGTAGGTTCTCCTTTATCATCAGGAGATTTTACTATCTTTGTTGTAGCTGCTTATAATACTGATGTATCATCCACACAGGAAAGTGTTTTTACATCTGAACCTATTATTCCAGCTGCGGGACAGATAGAGTTGGGTCAAAGATATCTTACTTCTTATCAAGCAATAGTTTCAGATGGGACTAATTCAATAACAGCTAATGTTGCAAGTGCACCTACTGAGGCTATAATATGCTATAAGTTATCAGGGGACACATTAAGACTATACGCTAATGGGGTAGCAGGAACTCCACAAACTACTGCAGGATTTGATGGTACAGGTAAGTTTTTGGCTAATAAGTGGTATATAGGAGCTATACCTACTATTGCTACAAGTCATTTTGATGGTGGGGTAGCAGAAATATTGGTGTATGATGCTGTATTAAGCGATTCTGATAGAGAGCAGGTAGATGAATACTTAAATAACAAATATAAAATTTATTAAATATGCCGAATGTAACTAACGGAGTATCAAACATACATTTCATTAAATATCCATTAGACACCATGGCTTCTAGTGGATATAGTAAGAGTGACGCAATAAAAATCATGTCTGTTAATAATCCTATTATCTATCAGGTTCAATGGGGTCAAACAAATAATCGTATAACAAACTTTATGACCAAAGATGAGTATAAATCGGGAGATTTAGTTAATGTTATATTTGATATATATATGGGTAATAAATGGAGTGAGCATGATAACATCATATCTAATATGGCGTTTATTGGCTCTTTAAGAAAATCTAGAGACATGCCTTTAATAATGGGAGAAGGTATGAACCCTCAATACACAACAGGAGTTACCCTAAAAGATTGGCATTCATTTACCGTTGATATAGCTCCTGTTGTTAAAAGTTATTTATCATACACACTCACTCCATTTATGAAAGGCTCTCCTTCTGAACTTTTTAATATGGGAGGAAATTACAATACAAATAATTCTTATGATTTTACAAGTATAGGAGGTAGCGATAGAATTATACAAGTACAGGCTAGGTTTGAAGTTTATGAGCAAGACGCAACTATATCTGAAAAATTAGTTATAGCTACATCTAGTGGTAGTGAAGTTTTTAAAAACACAGGTGGTATTGTGGTGGTAAACGCAGCTCTTCAGCATGATGAAAAACCAATTCTTCATAGATATAATGTAAATTGTAATTCGGGTACTACATATAAGGAATTTTTTAGTAACTTCCCAAACAACGATTCAACAAGTGGAGAGAAAAGGGTTCAAATATTTAAGAAAGTTAGATTAGATGATGAAGGAGAGTTTTTATCTTGGTTTCAGGAAAAATTCGCTAATACTGGAAGTCCTAATTATACTTACGATATGATAGATTTTTATTTACAGATATATACAACTGAAAGTGATGGAACTCATCATACAGCAACTTTAAGAGATGTTCAATATACATTAGGTAATGCCTCCTCTCCAACTTCTGGTTGGTGGGGTAACTCAGGATGGGGAGCTAATTCAGACCCTTGGGACACAGAAGTAATGAAAGTATTATCTCAAAATGTATCTCCCGCTTATATAAATAGTGTTACAGCTGGTACAATAACATCTAATACTATTTCATACAGAGCTAAATTAATTTGCTCAGGGACAACACTAGGTACAGGTAAATCAGTATCTGAATCTAGATATTATGTATTAGACCACGAAACCCCTAATACAGCTTATGACTATGTAAGATTCCATTGGTTAAATAGATTAGGAGGTATAGATAGTTATACAGCAAAGAGAGATATATCAGAATCAGTAAATGTTAGTAAAGTATTTTTTGAAAGACAATCTCCTAATCGTCAGTTTATTCAACAGTATAATGGTAATGGTAATACTTTTAGTAACCCACAAGACGCTTTAGGAGGAGATACATATAAAGCTTCTGTTAATACACTAGCTGTTGAAGCAACAAGAAGTAAAACTGTATATACAGAACCTCTTAATATGGAAGAATCAAAATGGCTAGAAGAAATATTAACCTCTCCAAATGTTTGGGTAGAATTAGATAATGAAGCTGGATTTTGGACTGAATGGGTTACAGACAACTCGGCTGAAATCCATCCATCAACAAGAGATTATTTCCCTGTAACAATTACTAATAGTTCATTAACAACAGTTGACCAAGCTTTAGGGTTGGTTAAATTTAATTTAGAATACACTATGGCTAACTCAATAGTTACTCAGTCTAATTAAAAAAATATATGGATAAAAAAGTTAGATTACAAATAACAGATGTTATAGATTCTGTAAATGCAAATCCACAATTAATTGATGTTACTTTAGGTAACTACACTGGGTCAGCCGCTGGAAGTTGGTTTCCTCCTTTCTATTGGAAGGGTTATAATGTTCCAAATAGTGCTTTTACCTTATTGTATGGCGCTAATTTGTTTAATATTAGTTCTCGTTCTACTCCTAGTAATTTCTGTATGCCTGGACTATCTGACGCTGCCCATTATTTAGAAGATATATTAACAACTCCCTTAACAATAGGGAAAAGTTATGTACTTTCATTTACAACACTTAGAATGAGAGTTTCAGAGGGTTATACAGGTTACTTAGGTTTTGCAACAACTGGAGGGATTTCTGCTAACGCTAAATTATATAATGACGGATATTATAGTGAAACTTTTGTAGCTACAGCAACTCAAATTAGAATAAAGTCATCTAAATCTACAGGGTCTCCTCAATCGGGATGTACACACTCGAGCGCTGTAATATGCAATATAGAGTGTAGAGAAGTATCTTTTAATAAAAATAATAATATTATAGGAGATATAGAGTTAACAGATAGTGAAAATTTCCCACTATCTTTATCTTACGCTGTTTCTGATGGAGAAAATTTAGAAAATAGATTTGGAGATTACTCTAAAACATTTGAAATCCCCGCTACAAAAAACAATAATCAATTATTATCTCATGTCTTTAATGTTAAATCAGTTAACACTAAGGATATAACAGGTCTTAAAAATTGTAGGGTTTTAGTTGGAGATACAGAGTTTTTTAGAGGTAGAATTAAGATAAATGGAACTTCACAAACATCTACTCCAAATAGTTATTCTGCTACAATCTTTGGAGGTAATTATGGATGGATTTCTAAACTGAAAGGACTTAATCTTAATGATGAGGGAATATATGACGACACTGAAACTTTTACCTACGACTACCTGAGTATTATGCAGTCATTTAACGATACCCAAGCTAATTCAGAGCTTGTTTACCCACTAATGAGTTATGGGGACTGTTGGCCAAATCCAGGAGCTGGGTTTAATTTTGCTGCAGGAAGGGTAAATCTATCTGATGAAACAGACGTCTCTCAAGATTGGAGACCTTCATTTTGGATTTACAATATAATACAAAGAATATTTGATAATATAGGTTATACTGTAAATAGTAATTTTATAGAAGATTCGGAATTTAAGAAATTAATATGTCATTTCTCTCCTGATAATAGCTCAACTTCTATAGGTGGAGTAACATCTACTGAAGGAGCTACTTTTGCAACAAGAAAATATTGGAACTTAGAATCGCCTACAGGTGGAAGTAAGGGTATATGGGATAGTAGTTTAGTTGGACTTGTAGATTATCAAATAGTAGAGGCTGCTGATTGGGTTACTGGAACTTTGAGTGGTAATACACAAGGAAATATTGATGGTAATGGAGACCCGGAATGGAAAGATGTAATAATGGATGAGGAAATTATGTCAGCCGCTGGAGATACTAACTCATCTTATGACGAAACTACAGGAGTGTGGACTTGTCCTAAATCAGGATTGTATAATTTTTCTACAGCAGTTGATATTTTAATAGGAAATTTTGATAATAGTCAGTCTTCGGGGGGTACAATTGCAGATGATTATGTTGGTACCGTTCACCCTCATGAAGTTGGCATAAGAATAGTAATGAAAGATTCTTCGGGAGGTAGTACAGGATTATCTGCTTTTGATAATTTTGGTACATCACAGACACAGCTACCAATTCGTACACAGATTGGTAAGGTTCAACTTCCTAGTAATGGCGATGGTGGAAATTATGAAGGGTCTTATGTTCCTATATTTATACCAGTACACAAAGAAATGCAGACCCCATACGCTTGGTATGTGCCTGCAGGATATACAGTAAGAGTTCAGGTGGCGGTACAGTTTAATTTTTATGATGTAGCTCAAAATTTGAACTCTAACCCTACCAACTGCGAGATGGGATATATTGTGTTGAGTGATGAGCATAGAAAAGCTTGTTCAGGTGGAGCTCCAGGAATATTCCCATACGATAGTAGTGCTAACAACTATGGGGATAGTTATTATACTTCTGGTAGTAAGGGTTTTTTGAGTACTAATTCCTCATATGCTGGAGATAGTTCTTTAGATATTACTAACGCTGACAACATATGGGCAAGACACACTAAGCCATTTTTTAAGGTTGAGCCTGTCCCTAATCAGGGGTTTATGGTTCCAGAAGTTTATAAAATAAAAGAGTGTTTACCCCCTAATGTAAGTCAAATAGATTTTATTAAATCGTTAGCTCATTTATTTAATTTACAATTCAGTACAAACGCTGATTCTAAGACAGTTAACATAGAGCCTTTTAATGATTTCTATTTAGACAAATCTCAAGCTTATGATTGGAGTAATAAAGTAGATTATTCTAAAGAAATTAAAGATGTTTTCAATATCGCTATATATCAAGAAATGTCTTGGGAATATAAAAATGACAGTTCGGATGGTTTGATGAGTTTCGTAAATGAAGCGTTTAGACCAGCAGATTCTTCTGAACATTTCTTTAATGTAAAACATAATATGGGAGTTAATTTCAATAAAGGTATTAAAAGATTTGTAAATCCTGTGTTTTCAAGTACATGGACAGATTGGAACGCTGACGCTGGGCCAGCTGCTAGTCCAAAACTAATGCCTGTTATAAATAAATCTGAGTCTGTATATGGATATGCGGTAGCTCCACATCCTACTAGACCAGATAAAACAACTAAATACGCTCCAAGAATAATGAAGTATAACGGTATGGTTAAAGGGCCAAATGACCCTGATAACGCTCCTACTGGTCAAACAGGATTTCAAACTGTGTGGAGTTATTATGGAGTAGCTATATCTGGACAGAGTGATGCTTATCATGGTTCATCTTATTCTCCTAGAGCTATGTTTGTAGATTGGGAAGATACAACTGAAGATTTGTTTAGTAATTTATCTTTTGCAGACGAAATAATAAATCCTCCTTATTCTACTGAGACAATTATCAACAAAGGATTGTATAGTTTATTTTGGGAAGGTATGATTGAAAAATATAAAGCTAACCCTAGAACGAGGACTTATTATATTAACTTACAATTATCAGATATTATAAATATAGATTTAAGAAGGTTAGTTTATGTAGATGGTTCTTATTGGAAAATAAATAAAATTGTAGATTACTCCCCAGCTAAAAACGATTTAACAAAAGTAGAGCTTATTCAATGGACAGAGCAGGTTTCTTCTGGTTTAATTTCATCTTAGTAATCTATGAAAAATATTAATATTAAAATATATATAAATGAGCACTAGCAAACCCTCTCTAAATTTTCTTGACCCTAACTTAAATGTTAAGGACAATAAAAATATAATAAATATAAGTACACAGGGTATTGTAGAGCAAAAAGGAGGTAAGATATATATGACTCATAGTTTTATGGCCTCTACTTCTACTACATTAACTCAGGGGGATATGGTATCTTCTACCTCTGTTAGCACAACAACTAACGAGGAGTGTTGTGAGGCAGCAACTTTAGTAACTGGAGTAACTGTTACTGATACTACAACTAGAGCTCTTACAAATGTTGCGGTTGCAGATGTTAAAGAAGATATATTTTTACCTATTATGTACACTGATAGTTCTAATAATCTTCAAGAAGTTATAAGAAGTGTAACACAAGACGATAATAATCGTCCTGCTCAATTTAGAAATCCTATGATTGATGAAGAAATAATGTACTAATGGCAGAATTTAAAAACTTAGAAAAAGAATTAAGAAGAATAGCTGAACAGCTTGTTGATATAATGAGGGATATACTAGAGAAACAAGACCATGTAGCTTCAGGTACGTTAAACTCAAGCTTTAATTATAGGGTTAATTCTTCTAGCGATTTAGTAGAGGTAAATATTGGTAATAGCGCACATTATTGGGAAAGAATAAATAATTATGGTAAGGGTAGTTCTGGATTGTCTGTTGAATATGAAGCTATATTATCATGGATGAATAGTAGTGGTAAAAACAGAA
>Ga0098059_1000303_pt1 | contig 34420 bp, 27 predicted proteins | sample 20_taG_FD_92580 | JGI IMG/M metagenome (GOLD analysis project Ga0098059, IMG submission 92580) | Marine viral communities from the Subarctic Pacific Ocean - 20_ETSP_OMZ_AT15318 metaG | ecosystem: Environmental > Aquatic > Marine > Oceanic | place: Subarctic Pacific Ocean | collected 2015-01-19
GCACCGTCGCGCAACGCCGACCGCGACGCGATGTGCCCCGTCCCCGTCGCCCGCAGGCGACGCCACTGGCGGCGTTCAGGTCTCACGTGTCGAATTCTTTGCCGCTTCCCGATGCGCTTGGCAGCCTCACCCGGCTCAACGACTGGGTCCGTTGGGGTGCCAGCCGCTTCAATCAGGCGGGCCTGATTTTCGGCCACGGCAGCGACAACGCCCTGGACGAGGCCTTTCATCTGGTCTGCCACGCGCTGCATCTGCCGCTGGAGCTGCCGGCACCCTACATGGATGCGCACCTCACCGCCGACGAGTGTGCCGCGGTGCACGCGCTGCTGCGGCAACGGATCGACACCCGTCAGCCGGCGGCCTACCTCACCGGCACCATGTGGTTCGCCGGTTTGCCCTTCGAGGTGAACCCGCATGTGCTGGTGCCGCGCTCGCCGTTTGCCGAGCTGATTTCGCATCACCTGGCGCCCTGGGTCACCGACGCGCCGGCGCGGATACTGGATTTGTGCACGGGCTCCGGCTGTATCGGCATCGCCTGCGCACTGGCCTTTGAAGACGCCGACGTGGTGCTGGCCGACCTGTCGGATGCCGCGCTTGAGGTCGCCCGGCGCAACGTCATCAAGCACGATCTGGGGGACCGGGTGCGCTGCGTCGAGGGTGATCTGTTCACCGCGCTGCGCGGCGAGGTGTTTGACCTGATCGTCACCAATCCGCCCTATGTGCCCACCGCCGAGTGGCAGCAACTCGGCGCCGAATACCAGCAGGAACCGCGCATGGCGCTGGACGCGGGCGACGACGGCATGGACTGCGTGGCCCGCATCCTGCACGACGCGCCCGCGCATCTGAGCGACAACGGCGTGCTGTTCTGCGAAGTGGGGGGCAGCCAGAACGAATTCGAGGCCCGCTGGCCCGACCTGCCCGTCACCTGGGCGCATTTCGAGCGCGGTGGAGACGGCATTTTCGTCATCGACCGCGCCAGCCTTGCGGCTTACCACACGCTCCACAACGAGGCCCGTCATGTCCGGTAACCAGTTCGGCCATCTGTTCGTCGTCACCAGCTTTGGCGAGTCGCATGGCCCGGCCATCGGCTGCGTGGTGGACGGGTGCCCGCCCGGCCTGAGCCTGTCGGAGGCCGACATTCAGCCCGACCTTGACCGCCGCCGGCCGGGCACGTCCAAATTCGTCACCCAGCGCAAAGAACCCGATCAGGTGCGCATTCTGTCGGGGGTCTACGAGGGCAAGACCACCGGCACGCCCATCGCGCTGCTGATCGAAAACACCGACCAGCGCAGTTACGACTACGCCAAGATCGAGCAGGTGTTCCGGCCCAACCACGCCGACTACGCCTACGTGCAGAAGTACGGCCTGCGTGACCCGCGGGGCGGTGGCCGCTCCAGTGCGCGCGAAACCGCGGTCCGCGTCGCCGCGGCGGCCATCGCCAAAAAATGGCTGGCCGAGCGCTACGGCATTCGCATTCGCGGCTGCCTGGAGCAGATGGGCGACATCGTCTGCGCGCGGCTCGATTGGTCGGCCGTGCACCACAATCCCTTCTTCAGCGCCGACCCGAACCAGATCCCGCTGCTCGAACAGGCCGTCACCACCCTGCGCGAGCAGGGCGATTCGGTGGGCGCGCGCCTGTATGTGGAGGCCACCGGCGTGCCGCCGGGCTGGGGCGAGCCGGTGTTCGACCGCCTGGACGCCGACCTGGCCAAGGCGCTGATGAGCATCAACGCCGTCAAGGGCGTGGAAATTGGCGACGGCATGGCGGTGGCCACGATGCGCGGCACCGAGCACCGCGACGAGATGACGCCGCAAGGCTTCACGGCCAATCATTCCGGCGGAGTGTCGGGCGGCATCAGCACCGGCCAGACGGTGTACGCCCGCTATGCCATCAAACCCACGTCCAGCATCACCACGCCCGGGCGCTCGATCAACAGCGCCGGCGAGGCGGTGGACATGCGCACCACCGGGCGCCACGACCCTTGCGTCGGCCTGCGCGCAACGCCCATCGGCGAAGCGATGATGGCCCTGGTGCTCATCGATCACGCGCTGCGTCACAGGGCGCAGAATGCCGATGTTTCTCCTGCCACACCCCGCCTTCCTGCCGAGCCTCAACCATGACTTTTTCCGACCTGGGTTTGCCCGCCGCACTCGTTTCGCGGCTGGCCGCCGTGGGCTACGAGGCGCCATCGCCGATTCAGGCGGCCACCATTCCAGCGCTGATGGAAGGGCGCGACGTGCTCGGCACCGCCCAGACCGGCACCGGCAAGACCGCCGCCTTCGCGCTGCCGGCCATCGCCCGGCTGCGGCCCGATGACACCCGCGTGCAGGTGCTGGTGCTGACGCCCACGCGCGAACTGGCCATCCAGGTCGCCGAGGCGTTCCAGAGCTATGCCAGTGACCTGCCGGGCTTCCGGGTGCTGCCGATCTACGGCGGCCAGCCCTACGGCCCGCAGTTGCAGGGCCTGCGGCGCGGGGTGCAGGTGGTGGTGGGCACGCCCGGGCGCGTCAAGGATCACCTCGAGCGCGGCACCCTGTCGCTGGATGCGGTGCAGGCCGTGGTGCTCGACGAGGCCGACGAAATGCTGCGCATGGGCTTTGTCGAAGAAGTCGACATCATCCTCAGCCGCGCGCCCGCCACCCGCCAGGTGGCCCTGTTCTCGGCGACCATGCCGAGCGCCGTGCGGCGCATTGCCCAGACCCATCTCAAAGACCCGGTCGAGGTCAACATTGCGGCCAAGACCCGCACTGCCGCCGACGTGACCCAGCGCTACTGGTACGTGGCCGGCACCCACAAGATGGAGGCATTGACGCGCATTCTCGAAGCCGAGAGCTTCGACGCCATGATCATTTTCGCGCGTACCAAGGCGATGACCGCCGAGCTGGCCGAAAAGCTCCAGGCGCGCGGATTCGCCGCCGCGGCACTGAACGGTGACATGCCCCAGGCCGAGCGCGAGCGCACCGTCGAGCGCCTCAAGAATCGCCAGCTCGACATTGCCGTGGCCACCGATGTGGCCGCGCGCGGCCTCGACGTGGACCGCATCAGCCACGTGCTGAATTACGACATTCCCACCGACACCGAAAGCTACATTCACCGCATCGGCCGCACCGGCCGGGCGGGGCGCAGCGGTGAGGCCATCCTGTTCGTGGCGCCGCGTGAGAAGCACCTGCTGCGGCTGATCGAGAAGGCCACGCGCCAGCCGATCACCGAAATGCGCCTGCCCACGGTCGCCGCCGTGAATGCCAAGCGCATGGACAAGTTCAAGCAGTCCATTGCCGACACCCTGGCCAGTGGCGGCAGCGACGCGTTCCGGCCCATCCTCGAAGACATCGTGCGTGAGCAGGGCGTGAGCCTGCTCGATGTGGCCTGTGCACTGGCCTCGCGGGCGCAGGGCAAAACGCCGCTGCTGATGTCGCCCGACGCCGAGATTCCCGCGCGGCCGCCGCAGCGTGACAACGACGCGCCGCGCCCGGCCCATGCCACCAAACGGCCCGGCGACGCGCCGAAGCGCGGTGAAAAGCCGCGGTCGGCCGGGCGCCCGATGCAGGCGCCGGAAGAAGGCATGGCGCGTTATCGCATCGAGGTGGGTCGTCAGCATGGCGTTCAGCCGGGGCAGATTGTGGGCGCAATCGCCAACGAGGCCGACATCGACAGCCAGCACATCGGCCGCATCGAAATCGCCGAGGATCACAGCCTGGTCGACCTGCCCGAAGGCATGCCCAAGGTGGTACAGAAGGTGCTTGCCAAGGCCTGGGTCTGCGGTCAGCGTCTGCAGATTCGCCCGGTGGAATCGGCCGACGCCGCGCCGGTGACGCCCTACAAGCCCAAGTTTGACGGCACGTCACGGCCGCAGCACAAGGCTGCCGGCAAGCCAGACCTCACGCCGGGCGCCAAGAAGTTCGTCAAGAAGCCGGGCCCGCCCAGGTCGTGAGCGCGGCGTTGTCTGCGGCCCACCGGGCTGCGTCCAATCGGCTGGCTGCGTTTTATTTTTTCTACTACGCGACGGTTGGCGCGTTCATTCCCTACTGGGGCCCGTACCTTGAAGCGCGCGGCTTCTCGGCGCTGCAGATTGGCGCCGCCTTTGCGCTGATGGGCGTGTCGCGCTCGATCATGCCGGTGGCCTGGGGGGTGTGGGCCGACCGCAGCGGCCAGCGCATGCGGCTGATCCGCCTGTCCACGGTGGTCTCTCTGTTGCTGTTTCTGGCGATTCCGCTGGTCGGCAATTTCGCCGCCGTGGCGGCGCTGATGCTGGCCTACTCGGTGTTCTGGCACGCCCTGCTGCCGCAGTTCGAGGTGGTGTCGCTCAATCATGTGGCGGCCAGCGGCGCCGATTATTCGCGCATTCGCATGTGGGGCTCGGTGGGCTTCGTCTTTGCGGTGCTGAGCCTGGGGCCGTTGCTCGATCGCTGGGGTATGTTGCCGTTGCCGCTGCTGGTGGGGCTGGTCTGGCTGGGCATGGTGGGCACCGCCTGGTGGGTGGACGAGCCGCCCGCGCCGCCAAGGGCGCGCGAGGCGCGTGGCGCGCTGTGGGTGATCCTGCGCCGGCCCGAGGTGATGGCCCTGTTGCTGGTGTGTTTCGCCTCGCAACTCAGCTTTGCCACCTACTACAACTTTTTCACCCTGTTTCTGGAACGCCACGGCTACAGCCGCGGATTCGCCGGCTTGCTGTGGGCCTTGGCGGTGCTGGCCGAAATTGCGCTGTTCTGGTGGATGCGGCCGCTGATCCAGCGTTTTGGCGTGCGCAATCTCATGCTCTGGGCCATCGGCGGCACCGCCGCGCGCTGGGCGGTCACCGCGCTGGCGGTGGACCAGTTATGGCTGCTGATTCTGGCGCAGCTGTCGCACGCGCTGACTTTTGGCGCCTATCACGCGGTGTCGGTGCACTACGTGCAGCGCATGTTTCCGGGACAGATGCACGGCCGGGGGCAGGCCATCTACAGCGCGCTGTCGTATGGCGCCGGCGGCAGCATCGGCTCGTTGATGGGCGGCTGGCTGTGGGACGGCGTGTCGCCCGAATCGACCTTTCTGGTGGCCGCCCTGATGGCCCTGCTCGGGTTCTGGGTGGGCTGGCGACGCCTGCCCAGATAGGTCGGGCCGCGCGCCCGCCTTGGAAAGTCCGATCACGCACCCAACCGGCGGCCACGGGCCGCGTGGACACGCGATAAAGCCGCTTGGCCCACCCACGAAATTGCGCGGATGGCATGCGGCACTGTGCACGCGGTCACCGGGCCTCAATCGCCCCGCTTCTTCGGTTCCCGCCACATGCGCCACAGCGGCGGTGCGTCGTCTGCAAAGCGGAAGGCCTCGGTCACCACAAAACCGTGGCGCTCGTAGAGGCGACGATTGACCGGTGAAGACGCTTCCAGATACGCGGGAACCGCGTCCCGGTCGCAGCGTTCCAGCACCGGCGTCAGCAGGGTGGCACCGATGCCCTGACCCTGCCGTGCGGGAACGACGCCGGCGAACGGCAGATAGAAGTGCGGCGTGTGCGGATGCTTGGATTCCAGACCGTTGATGGCACGCAACAGGCGGCCCGTGAAGCGGCCGGCCCGCAACGCCATGCCGGGGAGCAGCAGCAGTTGCTGCAGCACCGGGGTTTCCCAGCCCCCGGGCGGGATCCACATGGCCGCACCTGCGTGATCGACCGTGGTCAGGCATTCGCCCTGGGCCAGCCAGAGCGTGCGCATCCATAGGTGAAAGAGCTTTTCGAGTCGTTGCTTGCGGCAGGCGTCATCGGGAATGACCCAGCGCGTCGGTGGATCGTCGAAGAAGGCGCGTGCCAGCGTGTTTGCGACCTGCGGCAGTTCGTCGGCGCACACCTTGCGGACGGCGGGCTTCTGGCGGTGTCGTGCATTTCCGGCGACTGAAGCGTTGTCGGGGTTCATGCGGGACGCTCCTTCAAAGGGTTCTGCGATTGCCGCGTGGGCACGCGATGAAGCCGCTTTGCCTCAACTCCTTCGGAGTCTAAACCTGCGGGAGGCCGTTCGCGCATTTCGGCGGGCCGCGCCCGCCGTGGAAGGTCCGATCATGCGCCCAAGGTGGCGGCCACGCGGATGGCTGGGGTCGCGCTCAGGCCGGCGCGGGCGTGCGCTGGCCATCGGCGGCAATGCGCAAGCCTTCCATGCGCGCCGGCGTCCAGTCGGGCAGCACCTGGCGTTCGCAGGCGCGGCCGTCCACGGTCAGGTGATGCACCGCTGGCCGGTGGGTATGGCCGTGAATGATGCGGTCGACACCGGCGTGCCCGAAGGCCTCGATGATCGCCTGGGGCGACACGTCGGTGATGGTGACCGGCTTGGTGGCGGTGACCGCCCGGCTCTGCCGCCGCAGGCGATCGGCAATGCGCTGTCGCAAGGCGCGCGGCAGGCGCAGGAACAGCCGCTGCACCCCGGCGTGATGCACCACCCGCCGATAGCGTTGATAGCCTGCGTCATCCCGGCACCACTGATCACCGTGCGACAGCAGGGTGGGGCGCCCGCCCAGCGTCACGATGCAGGGATCGGGCAACGGCCGCGCGCCGGTGGCCGCACAGAAGCCATTACCCAGCAGAAAGTCACGGTTGCCGACCATGAAGCGCAGGTCGATGCCGGCCGCGCTGAGGCGTCGCAGCGCGGCCACTTCTTCGGCGTAGGTCTCGATGCCCAGGTCGTCGCCCACCCAGGCTTCGAAAATGTCGCCCAGCAGAATGACCTGCCGGGCGTCTTGCGCGGCGGCGGCCAGCCAACGCAAAAAGCCCTCGCGCAGCGGCGAGGGCTTTGGCGGCAGGTGCAGGTCTGAGACCAGCCACGCGGTCATCGCGGCTTACTCCTCCGAGATGACCTCGGCCGAGGTGATCACCACCTGGGTGACCGGCACGTCGCGGCCGAACGGCGGCGTGTTGCCGGTGGGTGCTTCGGCGATCTTGTCGAGCACGTCCATGCCGCTGGTGACCTTGCCAAATACGGCGTAGCCCCAGCCGTCCTGACCGGGATAGTCGAGGAAACCGTTGTCGCCGTGGTTGATGAAGAACTGCGACGACGCCGAGTGCGGGTCACCGGTGCGGGCCATGGCAATGGTGCCGCGCGTGTTCTTCAGGCCGTTTTTGGCTTCGTTCTCGATGGGCTTGCGGGTGGTGCGCTGCGCGTACTTTGCGTCGTAGCCGCCGCCCTGAACCATGAAACCCTTGATCACGCGGTGAAACACCAGCCCGTCGTAGTGGCCGTCCTTGACGTACTGCACGAAGTTGTCGGTGGTCTTCGGCGCGGCCTTGGCATCAAGCGCAAGCTCAATGGTGCCGGCGGTGGTGTTCAGGCGAACGTTGACGGTTTCAGCGGCGACAGCAGGGGTCATGATGGCTCCGAGGAGTAGTGCAGAAAGAAAAGTGATGCGTGAGGCCAGCAGGCGGGGGTTCATGGTGCGGACCAGAAATTGGGAAGCGGGAGTATCGCCGCTTTGGCTCAGACGCGGGGGTGCTGGGCCTGCACCTGCGCCAGCGCCTCGCGCAGCAGGGCGCTGCTCTGGGGCCGGTTGCCGTGCTCCGACAGGTGGCGACGAAACGCCTTGCCGCCGCTCTGGCCTCGGTACAGACCCAGCAGGTGCCGGGTCAGCCGGTTGGCCGATTCGCCGCGTCGGGCCATGGCCTCCATCAGCGGTGCCATGGCCAGCAACGCCTGATCGCGTGTCGCCACCGGATTGGGGCGTTCAAACAGCCGCCGGTCCACGTCGGCCAGCAGCCACGGCCGCTCATAAGGCGCACGGCCCAGCATCACGCCATCGACGTGGGCCAGATGCGCTGAGCATTCTTCCAGTGTCGCAATGCCGCCATTGATGACGATGGTGAGCGACGGAAAGTCCTGCTTCAGTCGGTAGACGTGCTCGTACGTCAGCGGCGGCACCTCGCGGTTCTCCTTGGGCGACAGCCCCTGCAGCCACGCCTTGCGGGCATGAACGATGAACACCTCGCAGCCGGCCGCCGCCACGGTTTCAACGAAATGCCGCATGAACGGATAGTCCTCGGCATCGTCCACGCCCACTCGATGCTTCACGGTAATCACCGCGTCGGTGGCGCCGCGCATGGCCGCCACACCCTGCGCCACCCGTTCCGGCTCACGCATCAGGCAGGCGCCAAAGCGACCTTCCTGAACACGGTCAGAAGGGCAACCGCAGTTGAGATTGATCTCGACATACCCGGCCCTGCCACCCATCTCGGCCGTCCGGGCCAGATCGTCGGGCTCACTGCCGCCGAGTTGCAGTGCCAGCGGCTGCTCGCTGGCCGCGTATTCAAGAAACCGTGGCGCATCGCCGTGCAGCAGCGCCCCGGTGGTCACCATCTCGGTGTACAGCCGCGCATGGCGTGTCAATTGCCGGTGAAACTGCCGACAGTAAGAGGTGGTCCAGTCCATCATCGGCGCCACGCAGAAGCGCCAGGGGGAGTGCGTCAAAGCAGGATTCAGCCGAAATGCAAAGCACGATTATGACCTGTGGCGTGGCAGGGCACCGCTGAATCAGATCAAGGCGCGGATGGCGTGGCGCGCACCAGCCCCAGAGTGGGTCTGACGACCAAGACTGCCCCTTCTGAAGGTGGGGCGGGTTTCAACCCGACTTCCCCGCGCGTTACTCGTGCAACCGACCCTCCACATATTTGTGCAGGATGCTTGCCACCAAGGTCTGGTAGGGAATGCCCTCGGCCAACGCCCGCTTTTGCAGACTACGAAGGTCTTTGGACGGCAGGCGAATATTGATGCGCGCGTCCTTGCGGAACGCAGCCTCTGCATAGGATTGATGCCGGGCTCGCGTGTCGGCGCCATCGGCAACGGGCGTGAGCGTGCCGGCCTCGAACGCGTCCAGGATGCTTTGCTCGTTTTGATCGAAATCATTCATCGCCAGGTCCTCGGTAGGTTTTGGTGGCCTTGCGGCTGGGGATGATGGTTTTCAGAAAGACCTCTTCGTCGGTCTCGATGAAGGGCACCAACATCACATAGCCCTCAATCATCACTGCATGAATCTGCTGGCCGGGATAGCGCGCCTGGTTGGGGTGCTCAAACGTGTCCAGCACATCTCCGGCTGCCAGATGGAACACCACATCTTCAAACGACACCCCTCGCGTTGCTTTCAGCCAGCGGTTCTTCTCGGTATTCCAAGTGAAGGGCTTCATGCGTCCATGTTGGCACAACGTGTGCCTGAAAGGCGACGCCTGACCCAAGCCTTCGTTGACCGCAATCCGCACTCAAACCGGCCGCCGCACAGGGGGGACGCAGCGTGCACCCACGAAAAAAAGCCCGCCGGTGAGGGCGGGCTTCGAGTGTGGGAGAGCGAGCTGAAGCACGTCCCGCGCGCCAAAAGTGAAAAGCAGCGGTTCGGGCGCGGTTGCAGGTGTTGCCCTTCGGCGTTGAATTCGCCCTTCAAACGTTGATCGGTCGGCAAAGGCCCGGGAGCACTGAGTTTCGCGGGGAAAGCGCGCCATAGCCCTCGCGGGAATCGTTGGAAGTACCCCCAGTTGTACCCCAAGGGGCCATCGGGATCATAGATCAGCCCGGATGACGATGCCAGCCTAGCACGCTCTGTCTTCGCGGCCTGCGGCCTTGACCAAGAGGCGCTGCCTCTTGGAACTCCGTTCTCGCCGAAGGGCAAGGGTGCAGGGGGTAGAGCATCCCTGCACCCTGCCGAAAGTCTGCTGCACTGCATGGGCGTCAATGGTGCGCTGCGCCGGGTGCTCATCCGTTCGGTGCTCGCCTGCGGCTGCGCTCCGCTGCGGCTTGCGCGCCCGCCATTGACCCCCACTACGCGCGAAATCGGCCCAACGCCGAGCCATCCCCCCAGATACTGCAGAATGGGCTTTGCACGCAAGCTACCTGTGCAGGAGTGGCATGGTAGCCATGCCACTCCTGCACAGGTAGCCGACAAGGCCATAGGCCGCGCCAGTGTTGTAGGGAGGAGATATGCACGCGCCTGCCGCAGGCCTTTGCCCGCTGCACGGGGCTCGAACGCCATGAGATGGGCCGTCACTGCACGCCGCAGTGACGGCCCTGCCCACGCCGCCAACAATATGGGCGAAAGCCTGATCCTATTGCGTGCGGCATACATGATGATGGCCGCCCTACACTGACCGGGCAGTTGCCAAGACCGATGGGCCTCGTACATCGGCACCCCCAACAGCGCAGGTTCCTGCAAGCGCTGGCCCGTCAGGGCGGAACCTACCCAGGTATGCCCAGGCTCCTGATGCATACCGGCCCTACCCATGGGCGGAGCCATCTTCATCTGCTTGTACTTATCCCTTCCTGCGCTCTCGGCGCACTGTCCCTCGCAGCTATGGCCTGTGCGCAACGCACAGGACTCCCGCTGCTTTTCTCATCCCACTCACTTATAGGAGGACTCATCGACGCCTGCAGCCTGTTCATCTCGCGCAACCTCCGTCCGGCCTTCCAGCAGGAAGCAAGACGGACGCCTCATTCGAGGTTCTGGTGTCTCCTGAACACCATGCCCTTGCCCTCACGGGATCTCGCCTAGCGAGCTGGCACCAACACTAACCATTGAGTTTCAGGACAACGCAGCACCGACGACGCTTTCTGGGAGACCGGAAGATGGATGACTTGACCTATACCCTGCGGCAGCTTTGCCACCGCAACCGCGACGGCAGCCACAACACACAGGCCGACCGCATGCGCTCTCTGACGTTGGCTGCACGGCAACTGCGCGAGTCCGGTTTCCGGCAGATGAAGGCATCGTCGCTCAAGGGCAAGCACGTCCAGACGCTACTGGATCGCTGGCAAGGCGAAGGCCTGTCATCTGGCACCATCAAGAATCGGCTCTCCCATCTGCGCTGGTGGGCCGAGAAGATCGGCAAGTCTGGCATCCTGCCAGCGGACAACACGCAGCTTGGCGTGGCCGAGCGCCGCTATGTGACCAACGTCAGCAAGGCCCGGGAACTGGGCTCGGGGCTTGACCTAGTCACCGATGCCCACGTGCGCATGAGCCTTCAGCTACAAGCCGTCTTCGGGTTGCGTCGGGAAGAGGCGATCAAGTTCCAGCCCAGCTATGCCGACCGTGGCGATCATCTCGCCCTCAAAGGCTCGTGGACGAAAGGAGGGCGAGAGCGAACCGTGCCGATCACGACGCCCGAGCAACGCGAAGTGCTTCAGGCGGCGCACCATCTGGCGGGAGCCGGGTCATTGATCCCGGCACACAAAAACTACATCCTGCAACGGCACGTCTACGATGGTCAGTGCAAAGCGGCCGGACTGAGCCACATGCACGGGCTACGTCATCAGTACGCACAAAGCCGTTATGAGGCTCTGACGGGTTGGAAAGCCCCTGCAGCAGGAGGACCGCAGCGTCAAGCACTGACCATGGCTCAGCGCCTGATCGACACCGCAGCTCGCGAGTGCATCAGCAAAGAACTCGGCCACAACCGTATCGGAATCGTGTCGGTCTATTGCGGCCGATAGTGCTTTACATAAATAAGCGATACGCGTAGGCGTTTCCCGGCAACGTAGAGACATTGGCAATGGTTCTTGCCAGCCGTTGTGAATACCGAATCGTGACCGGAACTGGGTCGTACAGTGCATCGTTGTTCCAGTCCATCTTTGTCAGAGCAAGTGCTTCGAATGCAGTCAGTTCGATCGGCCCGACGCCCGCGTACCGCACGATGTTGATCGGGCGCGGAATGCTTTTACCGCCTTGGTAATAGTCGCCGCGGGACGCGGCGCGGGGGGCATTGCCGGCAACCCAGACCAGCGCGGATTTGCCAGAACGTTGCAGCATGGCACCTCGCGGCACAGGGTAACCATCAGGCTCGCTTTTCCTCTCAGGCGTGGGATTACGGCTTTCCTGTAACCAAACACCTCGCCATCCTGCATTGCTGGCCACCTCGACACACTCGACCTCCCGAATAGCGGAGAGCGCATCCAAGGCACCTTCCAGCTCCTCTGGCTTGAACGATGTTGTCTTATGGACGACCAAGCGGCGAGGGAGCAAACCGCCGTTACGGCTTTGATACAGAGTCAGACTCCGTGCAAGCACCGCCCGCATGTCGCTTCGGCTAAGAAAGGGGTTTCGTCGCGCTTCTTCGACGTCCTTGACGGGGTCGCGTGCCTCGAAGGCAACGAACTGCATGCCACCACCATCGGCGTCAAATACCTGCGAGCAGCAGGTCACATAATGCGCTTCTTGCGGATTGCCCCTCAGCGCATAGGCCAACCCGATGTATGCCGTATTCTCAGGCACGCCTTTCAATGGGGCCAACTTCCAAGGAATGCCGCCGGCCTTTACATAGAGCGCAATGGAAAGACGCCATGCCAATGATGCCTTGTAGCCGAACGTGAAGACGCGGTCATTGATGACCTGGGTGGGAATGCCGTGACCCGCGCCAATTGCCTTGAGCGCATCGTGCGCATCAAAACCAGGGGCGCGGAATGCGATCTGCCATGCATCCGGTAAATGCACCAACACGACATCGAAGTGGTCGCGTACCAATGCCAGCCGTTGCATCCCCGTACGCAATGCATGTATTAGACGAGCATGCGGCGGGCCTTCCGGCCCCAAAGACCCTATATCATCCGGCAGCTTAATGTGCGCCTCTCCAGTCTTGGCAGCGACCAGAGGAACATTGAATGTGTGTTCAAAGCCACGAAACGCTGGCACATACTGCTTTCGATCCGACGGCGCGTGGCTGGACCGCAGCGTATTGACCAATGTGCGAAGGTTGTTCCACCCACCGGCCGGGCCCATCGTCGCAATACGGAGTTCAGGGGTGTAGGTTGGAAAAACCGAGCTACTGTAGGCACCGTGCTGAACAATCCCCCGCAAAGGATTCACGTCCAGCAAAGTATCTTCCGTATTGAAGGTCAGCAGAGGCTCTTCCAGCAAAGAGAAGGGCGGCAGTTTCGACGCACCATAGGCCGTGTTCATCGCCCGCTCCGTTGAAAGTAATCATGGTCATGGTTGGGTCGGCTCCACGCAGTCACGGGAGACAGCCGAAACTCCGCATCCTGTCCTGGTCCGGAGTCTTCTCTAAGGCCGATGGCTTTGACGACGCCATCATTACTGCCCGGCAAGAGACTTGCCCATCCGGCAATGATCCGAGCCCATTCCTTGTTTCGTCGTCCTGCCCAGCGTTCACGCTGCCAGTCCATGACGGGATTTGCACGGTGTACGAATGATGCGACATTGTCATTGGCCTCATCATGGTTCGCCCCATCACCGGCCTCCGCGCGAGGCAGTTCCACATAGGTGAAAGGCTCGAACGCACACCACCAGCGATCTGCCACGCGATCCAGCCGAATCTGCACCCCTTCGCTGAAGGGATAGTCGTACCCCTCCACTTTTCCCGACAGCGGCGTTGAATACGCTTGTCCGAGGCGGGACAGCTTCTCTTTGCGTGAAGCTACACGTTCCGGACTGTCCGTAGGCACGCCGCTTGCCACGATGATCGCATGCCCTTTGCGCCGCAAGCGTGGTAGCAGGGGCTTGCCTCTGCTAATCGCCCAAGTCAAGGCGTCGTAAAGCAACCCCAGCGCCCAGCTGTCGGTATCGGGATGAAGGTCGATGGTGCCAGCGATCTTTCCTCCGACAGGTGCGAAGGCCCTAAGCAATTCCGCGTCGGAACCAAAGGCGGCGATTTCACGACCAATACTGGCTACAACGACCCTCGCTCGCGCTTCGCGAACCAGTTCCCGAGCGCGAACCGTCGTGATCGCAACATTGATTTCAATACGACGGGCCTGTTGTGGCATAGACAGGACCGGGATCGCCGAACACTGCAATACCGGAAAGCTGCGCTGCTCCCGAGCAGGGAGTGGCAGCTCTGCCAGTATCTGGGTCGGACGAGAGTCTTGGACATGCTGCAAAAGGACGGGCGGCAGGCTTATTCCGTCGATAATGTCCCCGGCCAATTCATCGAAAGTGGGGGATTCGACAAGCGCTGTCGTCACACCCGCCTCGGCGACCTTCTCAAGCAAGTCTTTGACGGCAGGCAGAACGGAATGGGCCGAACGCGTTACCCAATAAATCCCTCCTGGAAAGGCATTCGGTTGCGCCAATGCCTCGGTCAGCGCGGCCATTACGGACTCGTCACGGCCACTGTAGCCAACTATCACCAGCCCGAAACGCGCGCAGGCGGCACCGAGAACATTCCGCATCCGGACGTCCTGCTCTCGCAGTTCGTCGGTCGTGTTCTTCAGTTCAACCGACTGGAAGTCTCCATGCAGTTTGGCCAGAAATGGCCAGCGCGACTCACGCAGACAACGTTCCGCGCGCTCTGCGTTGTCGATGGCGGCGGTCGTCATGCTTGCTCGCTCTGTGGCCGGCACCAACTGGTCAGTCAATGTGGCCGCTGTCTCGACCAGCTGATCGAAATTGGTTGTGAAGACGCAGGGGATACGGCGGGTCGTCAGAAGCGCCGCAAGTACGCGGTGGGCAAAGGACGGCGTACCCATCGTGACCGCTTTCTCTATGTAGATACGGCGATCTTCTGCAGTCGGATATACCGCTTCAAAGGCCCTGGCGTACTCCGTCGGATCGTCAGGTGCTGGCAACTCCGAACGCGTGCTGAAGAACAGGTCGATGCGCTGCTGCCACAGTGGATCGTTGGCATCCACTTCACGGAGGCTGATCTTGGACAACTGGCAAAATAGACGCTTCTTGAAGTCCAGGATCATTGAATAGCCGGTCGGAATGCCAGCTGCAGCGGAAGCTCCGGCACCGAGGAGCCAGGCAAACTGCTCGGGCCTCAAGCAGAAGGTGCTGGCAAATTGTGGTCCCGTCAGTGTCTTGATCATCCGAGCATCCTTGTTGGCTCTACTTCATGATTTCATCAGCTTGCAGAAGCTCTCCACAGCTCCGTTTCCCAGGCGGCGTTCAGTGTGTTAAGTACCAGGTTCAAGTCTGGTTGATCCATTGCTATGACCTCAACACCTGTTCCAAGCGTTCAATTAGTCGCTTGGCCCGGCGCACCTCTTCCTCATAAAGCGGCGTAGCGCTACCGTGGGATGCCGGGTTTAGCACGCGTTCGGTCATTTCCAGCACGCGGTCAACGGCTTCCACAGCCTCCATCTTGGCCCAGCCATCATCGTCCAGCACTTTACGAAGCGCTATGCGCTTCGACTTTAGAATGCCTTTGTCTTTTGGCTGAAGATTCGCATTGGCATCAAGATCGCTGTTATCAGCAGACAGAAGCAGTGTTCGATGTTCTTTGGGAATTCCCTTTAGCGCCCGTTCGTAAAGCGCTACAGGTATGCCTTCGAGAAGCTTCTTCCGTCCGGCGCGCAGGTTCTGCGTCAATGAAAGAAACGTTCCAGGGGGCAGAGCCTTGCCCTCCGCCCATTCACGATAACGTTTCGCAGTGTCTTCCGCTGCTTTGCGCAAGAACATCGCTGCCTCTTCAATATCATGGCCGTTGAGGTAATCCTCGGCTTTTTCAATATCGCCTTTTTCGCTCTTGGCTTCGATATTTTGCGCCGCGTTTCCCTGCAAACGCACAAACCTCCAATCAGCGTGATTGCCACCGATGCGGCGGCGAAACTCGCGGAAAAAGCCCAGCTCATGGGTCAGGATGATTTTCTGGTAGTTGGAAAAGGTGTCGGAAAGCAGAATGTCCACCACCTTCATACGGTTGCTCATATCCAAGCTCACCAGTAAGTCATCTAGCACCAAGAGTTTAAGATCGGAGTCGTGCAGATTGACCAGCGAGGCTGCGAAGCGGACGGACAGCGCCAGTTGGGTTAGCTTTGCTTCGTTCAAGAAGCTTTGAGGCCGCTTGATTTCTTCTCCATCAATCTGGATGCCAAAGGATATTACTGGCTTTGTAAATGTGAATTTATTTTGGATGGTTCCCAAAGCTTGCGGCGCCGTTGTAACTCCGAGTTTCAAAATTACTTCTGCAGGGTCGTCACTGGAAAAGTGCTCGTCATAGAGCTGTTGGGCCTTCACGCTGATTGAGTCTACTATCTCAGGAAGAATGGCCGCAAAAGCTTCCGTTTTTCGCCTGAAACGATCATAAGCATTTGTCCCTGCAACACCACTCAAGCCACGAGGGTTTGGCGTTTCAAGTTTTATGGCATCCCACATCTGCAAAGGGTTTCCACCACTGGTGGAAACACAGAACGGTAGAATTTCTTTCTCGAACAGCGGCCAGAGATCGAACTCTTCCGAGTTGCGAAAATGCGAGAAGCCGAAGAAGAAACGATAGGTGATGAAATCGCTGGCAAGATCGCCTTTCAGAATGGCAGGCTGGTTGAAGGTGCCGTGGTCGGCTTGGCTGATTCGGTAGGTGGTGTCGTTGCGAGTTGCGGTATCGCGCAGGGTCAGAGCAATCTCGCCGGATTTGGGTGTCGTTTCTTTCTGCTCATGCAGGTTGAGTAGATTCTGCTGATTCGCAGGGTCGAAGTATTTAGTAATGCCGTTCTTGGGTTTGCGTGCACTCTGAAGAAAGGTGTAGAGAGCCCAATACAGGGATGACTTGCCTGCGCCGTTTGCGCCATAGACCAGCAGGTGGCGGCCTTCCAGCTTGAGCTGGAACTCACGGAAAGCCTTGAAGTTGGTGATGGCGATGTGATGCAGACGGGCCTTCATGCCTTACCTTCCTCCTTGATGATGGCGAGTAGATCAGGGCTGTCGGCAGAAATACGCAGCAGGCGGTTGCGAATTTCGGATGTGGATGCGTTCAGCGTGCGGTAAAACTGTGCGATGAAATCGCGCTGCTGTAATTCGGAACCGTCGGGGTTGAAGGCTGCGAGATGCGGCGCGAGATCGTCTAGGAACAGTAGCCCGCGCTCGGCCATGTGCTCGCGGAAGTAGCACTCCATCACGCAAGCATCAATGAGGTCTTCTAGGAAACGAAGGCTGGCCGATGCATCTCCTGAACTTTCCACCTTTCCTGAAAGCAAAAGTGTGACGAGATCGGAGATCGTAGCAATATGTGACGGTGCAGGAAAAAAGATCGGCAGTTGCCCAACGGAGCGGGCTTGGATTTCCGAGAATACGCGCTTTGTCGATTTAAACCTCTTTTTGTAGAGATAATTTAAGAGGGATGAATTCAGCACCGCCAAAAGGTATTTTAACGAGGCGGTTTGCCCTTCCCGCAAATTCACAACGACGAGAGTATTCAGCGCGAAGAACTGCTGATCGTCGAAGGCGAACATAAGGTTCTCCGACACGCGCCGAAAGAGGAGTTTCTCTGGTGTGAGAAAAATATCCTTCCTTTTACACGAGTGTATTCTGCTCTCGTCATGTTCGAGATAAACTCCGCTCCATCGAATAGCGTATTTTCCAATGTTGCGGCCGTCGAGCAATCGGTAGAAACAACCAGTAGGGTTTGTTGATCGGAGAGAAAGCTTCCTGTCGCCCTTCAATGCGATCGCTTGATTGATGTGACAGATAGAGTCGAGCGTTGGGAGTCCTCGCGAGAAAACCTCATCCATGATCTCGGCCGCATAGATTGTTATCGCGGCTTTGCGATTGGCGAGAAAAGAGTTTCTGGACTTTGACGCGAGCACATTGGTTTCCGAGAGATCGTCTTCGACGATTGCGATACTGTGACTCTTGCTGGGTTGTTCCTTGCTGGCCACGAAGGTGATGTTCTCCACTACGGCGTTCTCAAACGGCAGCCGCGTGTATTGGACTATGCTTCTGAGTCGGTGATCTAGCAGTAGTCTGCGCGTTTCCTCGTAATAGTCCTGGGTAAGAATCGTGTTCGGAACGATGTAGGACATTGTTCCACCATCTTTCAGTAGCTCCATTCCAAGGTGAATAAAAAAAATGAACGTATTCGCTCTCCCGCCGGCTGTTTCATAGCGAGTTTTGAGTGCGGAGATGTAGTCGCTCGTCGCCCATTCTGTTTTTGATAGTTGGATATAGGGCGGGTTGGCGAGCACGACATCGAAGCCATCCGCAAGTGAACGACCAAACATCCAGTGCGGATCAAAGAAGTCAGAACTAGCCTGAGGATTAAACGGATCCCAGTCTGCAATGTGTTGGGCCTTCTTCGATGAGCCGAGGCTTTCCGCTAGAACCTTCCCAAGTTCTTCCCGTAATCCCTTGATCTTCATCTGAAGCGCGAGCTTTTGGTCGCGTCGCTGGACACTGAAGTGACGGTGGTAAAGGTTTTCGATTTCGTCTTCGATTTCTATGATCCGCCCGGGAAGCAGCTCCAACTGATCCATCTCCGGCAATCCGATGAGGGTGTCGGCAGCAACGAACTTCGTCTCAAGGTTGGGCAGCGGGCGGATGCCGTGGTTTTCCCTTTTGTTGCGGTTGGTGCGCTGGTCGCAGATAAGGGAGATGAAAAAGCGCAACTTGGAAATCTGGATGGCAATAGGCTGGATGTCCACGCCATAGAGGCAGTTCTCGATCAGATAGAGCTTGCGCCCGTAGTCGTCCTCGTTCTCGGCGAAGTCGCGTTCAATGGCCGCAATGGCCGCTTCACGCGCGGAGGAGTCGGGAATCTTTGCGGCGGCATCAATCTGGATTTGCTTCCAGCGTGAGTTGTCCGGATCGAGTCTGTGGATGATGTAAACCAGCTTGTGCAGTATCCCCATCGGGAAGGCACCAGAGCCGCAAGCAGGATCGAGAATCTTGCAGGAGTGGATGGCATCAAGCAGCGTGGCAACTTCTTTCTCATTGAAAGGGCGCGCTTGTTCGGTATAGGCGAAGAGGATGTCTAGGCCAGTCTTGGTGTCCTGCTCGCTCATACCCGCTTTGACAAGCGTTCCAGTGAGATAAGCCTTCAGCGACTCGTCCACCATGTATTCAACGATGGGACGCGGGGTATAGAAGGAGCCTGTCTGCTTGCGAGCGGTGGTTTTGGTTTCCTCGTTGTAAGAAGCGAGCAGATTCTCAAAGACCTTGCCCAGCAGCTCAGGATCAAGGGCAATTTCTTGATCGACCGGCGTGTTTTCGACAATGGTGAATTTATAGGCGTTTAGGATGTGAAGAAGGCCACGCACCTTCTCTTTCTTACGTTTTTTGTCGCCATAAGCGCCCGAAAGGTCTTCTTCGTGCTCACCGCCGAAGAAGAGGCGGTTCGGAATGGTTGGGCGCTTCTTCGCATTGCGTGAAAAGCCGTCAAGATAAAGTTTCTTGTTCGTTCCTTCCTCAATACGGTCTAGGCACTCGAAAAGACCGCCATTGAGAAATGGCACATCGGCGAAGTGTTCAAGTGCGCTATCAGGATCAAGGAAGTGATTTTCGTAACGGTAGAGGGTATCCACGCCGTAGGTAGCCCGGTTTTTCTGGAAACCTTCATCCTTTGCAAAGGCGCGAAATGGCTGGCCCTTGGTGTCCTTGCCCATGCGCTGATTGAGCGTAGCAAAGAAAAGGTTTTGCAGGATGGCCTCGTTATAAGTAGAGGCCCCGGGCGAAAGGTCTTTAAGAATCTTCTTTAGGTCAGCCTCGACAAAGAGTTTATCGGGGACAAGCCCCTTTTCCTTGAGGAACCAGCAGAAGATGAGACGGGTAAGCAACCGGATCAGACCGGTGGCGCGGCGTTTCTCGTCATCCTTCTCAATGTCGGCAGCGAAATCGACTTGCGGGAGAGCCCAGAAGTACCAGTTGGCGAGTTCGCGATAGAAGCGCTTGTTGAGCAGCTCGACGTTGAAAACTTCTTCCCAAGCGGCATGGAGCTGGTCGAAGTTCTGGATGATTCGGCGGCCCTCGGTCAGCTCGGCGAGCGAGAACGAGGCCAGGATGTCCAGATGACCGGGGTGTGGATTTTCGATGGCGATGTTTTGGATCAGCGTGACCTTGCCCAGCACGTCCTTGCTGTCATCGCGCTTGTTCAGGCGGCGGTTGATAACGGCGATGGAGAGCCGTTCACCCATCTTGAATAGCACCATGACGGGCATGGGAAAGATGCGGTTGATCTGGCGCGCAACGCCTGCGAGCTTGCCGCGAGCATAGTCGCCTTCAACCAGTTCGATGGCGATGAAGACATAGGACTGGAGCAGGGAGGTCTTGACGGCCTCATCCTTGAACAGGGCGGTGCTGCGAGAAAGCTCTTCATCGGTGAGCTGGAATAGCAGCTCGGCAGACTGCCAGCTCGCGATCAGTGCCGCCGGGTGTTCCAGCTTGGATTCCGGATCGAACTGCGTGCGGAAATCGGCCACCGATGGGGTTTCCATGGTGCGGTCGGATTCGTAGCCCAAAGTAGCGAACAGTGACAGCCCCGCTTGGCGCAGGGGCTGGGTGGCAAATGCCTGGATGCGCTGGCTGATTGCCTGCTTCAGGTGGGTGTTATTGCTCATGCTTGATCACCAGCCAGGTAATAAGGTCAAAGTCGGTCGTGGATTTGATGGAGCCTTGGCTGCTCAGCAGCTTGCCGCCACGGCCTGCAAAGAGGTTGCCTGCGTTCTTGCGGCCGAACTGCGTGGCAATGGCGGCCACGGCTTTGTCGAGCAGGCCGCTGTAGCGGCTCATGTCCTGCCCGTACGCGGTCTCTTCATCGAACAACTTGCACAGTTTGGCGTGCGGTTCGGTCTGGCTCTGGCAGACGGCACGGAAGATTTCCAGTACCTGCTTGGGCGCGGTGAAGTTGTAGCGCACCTCGCCATCGTCGCGGATGTAGACGAGGAAGTAGGGTTGCAGCGGGTTCACTGCTTCGTTGCCGGCGGCGTCGATACGCTGCTTCAGGCAGTAGATGATGCCGGGCTTGATGGTGCTGTATTCCGCGTGCGGCGGTACCACGGCGTAGAGGCCGTAGGGCGCTTCTTCCAGCTTCTCGCGGTTGGCCTCAATGTAGGTGGCCAGCTCGATGCGGAAATCGTCCAGCGTGAATTCACCCAGTGCGACGGATTCGTTGAAGTCTTCCAAATCCAGCACTTCGTCCTTGAGCCGGAGCAGTTGCTTGTCGCGGTAGCGCAGGTCTTGCTTGATGAGGTCTTCCAGGTCTTCCGCTTGCAGGATGTTGTCTTCAGCCGTGGCGGCGATATCGACCAGCGCCATGCGCGCCTCGACGCGGTTCTTGAGGTTGATGTACTTGTTGAGGTCGGGCGTGGGCCAGAAGTTGACGAGCTGGATGGCCAGGTTGGGGCTGCCAATGCGGTCAATGCGGCCGAAGCGCTGGATGATGCGCACCGGATTCCAGTGTATGTCGTAGTTGATGAGGTAGTCGCAGTCCTGCAGGTTCTGGCCTTCGGAGATGCAGTCGGTGGCGATGAGGAGGTCGATTTCACCATCCTGCGGCATGGACTTCATCTTGGCCCGCTGTTTGGCGCGGGGGGCAAAGTTGGTGAGGATGCGGGTGAACTCGGCCTGGCCGAAGGTGCTGCGGTTGGGGCGTGTGCCGCCGGACACCAGGGCGATGTGTATGCCTAGCGTGTTGCGTGACCAGTCTTCTAATTCTTCGTATAGGTAGGCAGCGGTATCGGCAAAGGCGCAGAACACGATGACTTTGCGGTTTTCCTCGCCGAATGTGTTAGTGCTGGGGTGGCGCACCTTGTGTTCGATAAGGCGCTTGAGTTCGGCAAGCTTGGCGTCGCGCGCGGCATCAACGGCCTGGGCAGCATCGGCCAGCAGCGCAAGCTGCTGTTTGTCGGTGGCCAGGTCGGCGAGCCAGGCGGCCACGTCCATATGCTCCATGCGGTACTTGAGCTTGGTGCCGGCCTGGAAGGCTTCGGCCAGTTCTTCGTCTTCTTCGGCCGGTTCCGCGAAAAAATCGGGCTGGATATCTTCCGCCGCCATGGCCTGGTGTTGCTGGAACTGCTTGAGTCGCTCTTCCAGGTTTTCGATCTTGCTGACAGTGCGCTCCATGGTGATGGCGAAGGCGCGTACCGAGCTTTCCAGGCGCTTGAGGAAGTTCACCTTCATCATGCCGATCAGGAATTGCTCGCGGTTCTCCTGGCTGAAGTTCTTGAAGCGCTGGTCTTCGTACTGCGCCTTGAACTTATCCAGCACGTACTTGGATGGCTTGAAGATGGAAAGCTGGTAGTTGTCGATCTCGTCGTTCAGCTTGTCGTAGGAGAGAAAGCGGCCTTTAAGGTCGATTTCGGAGAACACGGATTCCGGTTTCCTGCGCTTGGGAAACTGGCCGATCTGCGCCATCGAGGCTTTGTAATACTTCTGGATGTGCTTGCGTGAACGGGCGATGGTGAGTTCGTCCAGCAGGGTGAAGAACCCGGCGGAGAGCCGTTCCATCAGGTCGCGTGCATCCCGTTCGCCGGAGCGCCTGGCCCATTCCATAAAGGTTTTCTGGGCGACGGTGAGCGTGTCCTTGATGCTGTTGATGCCGAAGCTCTGGGAGAAGGCGGTATCGCGCCCTTCGGTGACGAAATAGATCTGGTTGCGCAGGTCCTTTAGGTCGTTGTTGACTGGGGTTGCGGAAAGCAGCAGCACCTTGGTCTTGACGCCCGTCTTGATGATGTCGTCCATCAGCCGCTCGTAGCGGCTCTTGCGGATGAGGTTGCCGTCTTCGTCGTGCTTGCCTTTGGTGTTGTTGCGGAAGTTGTGCGATTCGTCGATGACGATCAGGTCGAAGTTGCCCCAGTTGAGCGTTGCGAGATCGATGCCATCCACTCGGCCACTGTCACGGGACAGGTCGGTGTGCGAGAGCACGGTGTAGGCGAAGCGATCCTTGAGGAAGGGATTGAGTTCGCTGTTGTTCTGGGCGAGATAGATCGTCCAGTTGTCGCGTAGCTTCTTGGGGCACAGCACCAGCACGCGGTGGTTGCGCAGTTCGTGGTACTTGATGACCGCCAGCGCCGAGTAGGTTTTGCCCAGGCCCACGCTGTCGGCCAGGATGCAGCCGTTGTGCTGGTTGATCTTGTGGATGGCGCCTTTGACACCGTCTTTCTGGAACTCGAACAAAGCCTTCCAGATCTCGGTGTCGATGATGGCGGTCTGGTCGAACAGCGCGGCGTCGGCCTCTTGCCCGGACAAGAATCGCTCGAAAACGTGGTAAAGCGTCTTGAAGTAAACGAACTCCGGCGCATGATCGACGTAGAGCTGCTCCAGGTAACGCAGAACGTCGGCCTTGACGTCGGCGACAAGTTTTTCGTCGCTCCAGATTTCATCGAACCATTGCTTGAGGTCTGCCCTGTCGCGGTCGCCATCGACGATGAGGTTCAGTTCGATGTTGGGCGTGTCGGACAAGCCCAAGCCGCGCCGGGTGAAGTTGGAACTGCCCAGCAGGGCATGTTCGCGCCGGCCATCGTCAATGTGGTAGAGCTTGCCATGCAGGAGGTTGGCCTGGCGAACCGAGCGGATATCGACCTTGTCACGCAACCATGCGGCGCAACGGCGGGCGATTTCCTTCTGTTGCAAGCGGTTGGCCAGCTCCAGGCCTTCGTCTTCGATCTTGAATGCTTTCTTGTCGGTCTTGTCCGGGTCGAGCGAAGCGATGAAGCGGGGTTCGCCGAACAGGAAGTTCAGATGGTCGATCTGGTCGAGTTGTTTGGACAGGGCGTCGTAGGCATAGATGGTGAAGTAGGCAGATACCACAGAGAGTTGGCTGCCTGCGGTCATTTTCTCGGCCAGGAAGTCGGACACCTTGCCGCGGCTGTGGTTGTCGCGGATGCCGTGGCTAACGATGTTTCTTTGAGTACTCATTTCTCACCCAATTGATTGGTGCGAAGCCACTTTGCTCCACGCCCCTTGCCGGTTGACTCGATCAGTCCGTCGGCTTTCATCGCCCGCAGCACCAGGCGCACCATGTCCCGGCTCACGCCTGGGCAGGCTTCCTCGATCTCCGAAATCGAAAACGGCAAGGTGCGCCCCAGGACTTCCGCGCGCACTCGGTCGCCTTTGCTGCCGCGGCCACGCTCGATGGTGCCGACACGCTCCTCGAACTCGCGGTAGGCCCGCAGCAAGGCCCCCCAGAAGTAGTCAAGCCAGGGTTTGACGTCGTGCTGCCCTTGATGCCAGCCCTGCGAACTGGCTTCCAGCGTCTCGTAATAGCCTTCCTTGGTTTCCTCGAAGATGCGCTCCAGGCTGATGTAGCGGCCCACGGCATAGTCGAAGTGGTAGAGCAGCAATAGGGTTAGCAAACGCGACATGCGACCGTTGCCGTCGGGGAAGGGGTGGATGCATAGGAAGTCGAGCATCGCCAGGGGGACCAGCACCAGCGGATCGGCCAGATGTTGATCCAGTGCGGTGGCGTAGTGCCGGGTCAGATCGGCCATGGCCATCGGCGTCAAATGCGCGGCGACCGGCTGGAAGCGCAGCCGCGACGTGCCGTCCGGGTGGCGTTCGATGATGTCGTTGTTGGTGGCTTTCCAGCGCCCGCCTGCCTGCGGCATGTAGCGGTACAGCATGGTGTGCAGTTGCAGCACCATGCCTTCGTTGAAGGGCATGTGCGCGGCCGATTCGTGGATCAACGCCAGGGCATCGCGGTAGCCGGCGATCTCCTGTTCGGAGCGACTCTTCGGTGCTGCATTGCGGATGACCAGGGACTTCAGTCGCGAGGGCGCGACGACAACACCTTCCAACCGGTTGGATGACTCGGTGGATTCGACTACCGCGATCTGGCGCAGGCCCTTGAGGGCTTCCGGAGACTGGGCGGCGTAGAGCTGTTGCTTGCCTTGATACTCGCCCAATGCGCGCAGTGTGGCGGCCTGGGTACCATCGAAGCGAAGCGCGGTGAGGTACTCGGGGGTAAGCGAGTGCATGAAAATGTAAGCTCAGGCTGTCTAAATGGGGCAATCATAGTCGTCAAATGGGGTATTGTCTTTTAAAATGCCTCATTAAAGTCGTTTGGTTACCCTGTTTTCACGACCGTGGGCCTTGCGGAGAGGGAAGTCGTCCTGTTTGGCAGGGTGCGACCACGTGAATCACGGCCTATAAAGGGGCATTGGCGGCCTAAATTACCCTTTTTAATCATTGGATTGCCCTGTTTATAGCCTCCAGTCCTCCGCAAAGGCAAACAGCGTTATTCGGCGCCGCTGTGCTCTGCCGCACTCAGGTAGCCTGCCCAAGCCTGTAGCAGCGACCTTCTCTGATCCAGCAGCAGCGCCTTGTTGTAGGTCGCCCGAACCTTGTTGCTTTCCACATGAGCAAGCTGCCGCTCGATGGCGTCGGGTCGGAACCCGTTTTCATTCGCCCAGGTCGAGAAGGTGGTGCGCCAGCAATGCGGCGTCGTTCCCCGGCCCAGGTTCATATCGCGCATGGCGTAGGTAAGCCGGTTGGGCGTGGTGAAGCCTTTGCCGCTCCGGTGCGGGAACAAGTAGCGTCCGCCACCCGTGATGCGCTGCAAGTCCTTCAGCACTGCAATGGCCCGCGCAGACAGTGGGCTGACATGCTCTCGCCGCGCCTTCATCTTGGCCGCAGGCCGACGCCACACGGCATCCTCAAAATCGAACTCTTCCCATTCGGCATCGGCAGCTTCCCCGGGACGGCAAGCGGTCAGCGCAATCAACCGCAGGCACAGCGCGGTTTCCGGATAGCCCCTGTAGCCGCGCAATGCCTGATAAAACTTCTGGATCTGCTCGCGCGTCATCGCCGCCTTGCTTTCGCTGGCAGGCACGCGTAGCAGCCCGCGCAGGCTCGGGATCGGGTTGGCCTCAACCAGGCCACGCACCACCGCAAACTCGAAGATGGCCGAAAGATCACCTTTGACGTGAATGGCCGCCCACGCGCCATGAGCCTTGCACTCTTCCAGAAGCGGACGGATCTGTTTGACGCCAATGTCGCTCATCGGTATTCCGTCGAACTTGGGAGACAGATACTTCCTGATGCGGGACTCTTTCGTCCGGTAGGAGCTGTGCGCGAAGGCAGGCTTGATTTCGGCCAGGTACGCTTGCGCAACCTTGGCAAACGAGCTTTCCCGGGCGCGCTTGCGTTCTGCCAGCGCCTCAAGATTGCGCTGCTTAACCTGCTGCCGCTCATGGGCGGGGTGGATACCTTGCTTGACCAGGGCGCGCGCTTTCTCTCGGGCAGTACGCGCCTCTGCAAGGCTTACTTGTGGGAAGCTGCCGATGGCAAAGAGGTTTTCCTTGCCTTGCAGGCGGTACTTCCACCGCCAGAGTTTGCCGCCGGTAGGCTTGACCAGCAGGAACAAGCCGCCGCCGTCTGAAAGTTTCCAGTCTCGATCTGTGGGTTTGACCGACTTGATCTTAGCGTCGGTGAGTAGATTCTCGGGCATCGTTGGACTCCACTGAGGGGAAAATACCCCCACGGTTGAACACGAGTACCCCCAACGCTACCCCCGATTTTTTCAGGCCTCGACGAGCAATAGGAACGCTCAGTAGACCGTATTGTTTGGCAAGCCCTTGATTTCAAAAGGCCTGCTCAGTCCACTGAGCGCTACTGAACGCTCCCGAGATCAGAAAAAATCGTCAGACGTTAATCACACGTTTAAACGTTGAAGCGAAAGTGCATCACGTCACCTTCTTTGACGATGTACTCCTTGCCTTCGAGCCGCAGGCGGCCTGCTTCTTTGGCCCCGGCTTCGCCCTTGTAGCGGATGAAGTCGTCGTAGCCGATCACTTCGGCCTTGATGAAGCCGCGCTCGAAGTCGGTGTGGATCACGCCGGCGGCCTGTGGCCCGGTGGCCCCGATCTTGACGGTCCAGGCGCGCACTTCCTGCACGCCGGCGGTGAAGTAGGTTTGCAGGCCCAGCAGGTCGTAGGCGCTGCGGATCACCCGGTTCAGGCCCGGCTCTTCCAGGCCCAGCGAGTCGAGGAAGTCCTTTTTGTCGGCATCATCGAGCTGGGCGATCTCGGCCTCGATCTGGGCACACACCACGACGACCACGGCATTCTCTTTGGCTGCCAGCGCCTTGACCCGGTCCACGTATTCGTTGCCCGCCAAGCCGGCCTCGTCAACGTTGGCGATGTACAGCCCGGGCTTGGCGGTGATGAGCTGCAATTCTTTGACGATGGCCTTTTCGTCGTCATCGAGCGACATGCTGCGCACGGCTGCGGCGTCGTTCAGATGTGCCTGCACGCGGGTCAGGCAGGCGCTGCGCGCGGCGGCGTCGGCATTGCCGCTGCGGGCCAGCTTGTTGGAGCGTTCCAGCGCCTTGGTGACCCGGTCGAGGTCGGCGAGGGCCAGTTCGGTGCCGATCACCTCGATGTCGCGCAGCGGGTCAACGCTGTCCATCACGTGTAGCACGTCGTCATCGACGAAGCAGCGCACCACGTGGGCAATGGCGTCGGTGTCGCGAATGTGCGACAGAAACGCGTTGCCCTTGCCCTTGCCTTCTGCGGCGCCTTCGACCAGACCGGCAATGTCAACGAACTCCACCGTGGCGCCAAGAATGCGCTGCGGTTTGACGATCTCTGCCAGGGCCTGCAGGCGCGGGTCGGGAACGGCCACCACGCCCACGTTGGGATCGATGGTGCAGAACGGATAGTTCTCGGCCGCGATCTGCGCCTTGGTCAGCGCGTTGAACAAGGTCGATTTGCCCACGTTCGGCAAGCCGACAATCCCACATTGAATGCCCATACCGTTTGCGTCCGTCCGTTAAACCGATTGAGTGTGAAGTTGGGTCATGGCCGGCTCCCAACCCTTGGTGAGCCAGGTGCCCAGCGCGCCGCTGGCCCGGATCAATGCGTCGTTGATGGCGCGGTCATCGTCCCGACCGGGGCGCCCCAGCACGTAGTTGAGCACCTCGGCGCGGTCACCGGGATGCCCGATGCCAATCCGCAGCCGCCGGTACTCGGCGCCCATCGCGGCGTGAATGCTGCGCAGCCCGTTGTGACCGCCGTGACCGCCGCCCAGCTTCAGCCGCGCGGTGCCGGGCGGCAGGTCGAGCTCGTCGTGGGCGATCAGCAGGTTGGCGGGGGCAATCTTGTAGAACTGGGCAATGGCCTGCACCGCCTGGCCGCTGCGGTTCATGAAGGTTTGCGGCTGCACCAGCAGCACGTCGCGGCCGCCCAGAGTGGCCCGCGCCGCGTGGCTGTGAAACTTGGCCTCGGGCCGCAGGCTGACAGCAGCCTCGCGCGCCAGGGCGTCAATCCACCAGAACCCCGCGTTGTGGCGGGTCTGTGCGTATTCGGCACCGGGGTTTCCGAGGCCGATCAGGGCAACCAGCTCTGACATCGGGTGTTCACCGCTTGAAGTCTGAAACCGTTCGTGGGGGGTCGAGGGGAGGCCCTCATGCGCGTGCGCACTCGCACCGGTCCACGGTCATAAAAAACCCGTCCGTGGCAACCCAACGGACGGGCGGTCACGCCGCAGCGGCAGCTTACTTGTCGTCGCCCTCGGCGGCTTCGTCGCCTTCGGCTTCTTCTTCATCAAGCTTGCCGACCTTGGTCAGGTGGCAGGACACGACACCGATGTTGTTGTCGTGCTTGAGCTCGATCAGGGTCACGCCCTGGGGCAGCGACAGATCGGCAAGGTGAATCACCTCGCCCAGCGCCAGTTTGGACACGTCGACGGCGATGAACTCGGGCAGGTCGGCCGGGAGGCACTCGATTTCCACTTCGTTTATGAAGTGCTCGATCATGCCGCCGCCCAGCTTGATGCCGGGGGCCACGTCTTCGCCGATGAAGTGCAGCGGCACGCTCTTGCGCAGCACCTGGTCCGCGACGACGCGCTGGAAGTCGGCGTGATACACCTCGTCACGCACCGGGTGGCGCTGCAGGTCCTTCAGCACGGCCTGGACGTTCTTGCCTTCCAGTTCGATGGTGAGAATGTGGGCGTAGAACGCTTCAACCTTGAGCTGCTTGAGCAGTTCGTTATGGCTGATGGTGATGTTCTGCGGGCCATCGTTACCGCCATAGATGATGGCGGGGATCTTGCCGGTGCGGCGCAGACGGCGGCTCGCACCCGTTCCTTGCGCAACACGCGGCTCGGCTTCAACAACAAATGTCTGGGTCATGGTGACTCTCGGTTGGGCCCGTGTGACACGGGCGGATAGAACGCAGGAACCGCGACCAGTTCCCGCGGGGGCGCGATTGTACGGCATTCGCCGGACGCCGGCACCCGTCCAGCGCCGGCAGCGCGTCGCAAAGCCTGCGTCCGGCCGCTGCGCCGCCACGGCGTTGCCCGGCGCGATTCGCGCCTTCGCCCGCTAGCGTGTGCTGCGGCTTGTCAGCAGTTGCACGCAGCCGATCACCGACAGCAGCAGGCCAATGCCGAAGCGGCGTTCCACCTTCTCCCGGGCTTCGGCGTGCTGGCCGATGATTTCGCTGCGGATCTGCTCGCGCAGGCGCTCGGTGGCGGCCTCGTCCGGTGCCAGGTGGGGGCCGCGCTGGCTGAGCGCGACGGCAAGGTTGATCGCCACCGATTCGTTCAGCGCGTCGTCGGTCAGCTCGGGCCAGGTCCACAGCACGTAGCCGTAATTGGCCGCCAGGCTCAGGCCGATGACGGTGATGATCTGAAACAGGCGCAGCTGCGGTTTGAAGCGGGTGGGTTTCATCAGGCGAGGGGCGGCGTCAGGTCGGGCGGGGCGGGGGTCTTGGGGCGATGGTCGCACAGGTCGATCACCGAACAGCGCCAGCACTCCGGCTTGCGGGCCTTGCAAACGTAGCGCCCGTGCAGAATCAGCCAGTGGTGCGCATCGCGCGCGTACTCGGCGGGCGTGACGCGCACCAGCCGGTCTTCCACCGCGCGCACGGTCTTGCCCCTGGCCAGGCCGGTGCGGTTCGCGACCCTGAAGATGTGCGTATCGACCGCGATCGTCGGCTCGCCGAAGGCGGTGTTCAGCACCACGTTGGCGGTTTTGCGGCCCACGCCCGGCAGGGCTTCCAGCGCCTCGCGGTCGTGCGGAACCTGTCCGTCGTGCAGGTCGATGAGCCGCTGGCACAGGCCGATCACGTTCTTGGCCTTGGTCTGGTAGAGCCCGAGGGTCTTGATGAAGTCGCGCAGGCCCGCCTCGCCCAGCGCCAGAATGGCCTGCGGGGTGTTGGCCACCGGAAACAACCGGGCCATGGCCTTGTTGACGCCCACATCGGTGGCCTGGGCCGAGAGCACCACCGCCACCAACAGCTCGAACGGCGAGCTGAAATGCAACTCGGTGGTCGGCGATGGATTGGCGGCCCGCAGGCGCCGATAGAGTTCGGCGCGGCTGTCCCGGTTCATGCGTGGCTCATGCGTTCGCGGCGGCGGCAACCGGCGACGACGACGGCTGGCGCCACTGCTTGACGCGGCGGTCGATCACGTTCTTCAGCGCAATCATCAGCCCCAGCCCGATGAAGGCGCCGGGCGGCAGTGCCGCCAGCAGCAGCCCCTGGGTGTCGGGAATGATCGTCCAGTACACGCCCTCGAAGGCGTCGCCCAGCAGCAGATGCAGGCCCTGTCCCAGGGTGCCCAGCGACAGGATTTCGCGGGCGCCGCCCAGCACCACCAGCACCAGCAGAAAGCCCAGGCCCATCATGAAACCGTCGATCAGCGCCGGCAGCACGCGATTCTTGGAAGCGAACGCCTCGGCGCGGCCGATGATGGCGCAGTTGGTGGTGATGATGGGCAGAAAGATGCCGAGGATGTCGTACAGCGTTTGCAGGTAGGCGTTCATCACCAGCTCGACCAGGGTCACCAGCGAGGCGATGACCATGACGAACACGGGAATGCGAATCTCGGGCCGCACCACGTTGCGGATGGCCGACACCGTGAGGTTGGAGACGGTGAGCACGAACAAGGTCGCCAGCCCCAGCGACAGCGCGTTGACGAAATTGTTGCTCACCGCCAGCAGCGGGCACAGGCCCAGCAGCTGCACCAGTCCGGGGTTGTTGGTCCACAGGCCGTCGCGGACCAGTTTGGCGAGGTTCATGGGTCGATGGTCTCCGCGGGGTGGGTGGCCGGGGGCGTGCGCGTGGGCAATCTGGATGCGGCCTCACCGGCTGCGGCCGACCACCATTGCGACTGGCGCTCGGCGGTCACGTCCAGCGTGCGTGCCACGGCCTTGACCACCGCACGCGGGGTAATGGTGGCGCCGGTGAACTGGTCGAAGGCTCCGCCGTCCTTGCGCACCGTCCATTCATCGGCCGGCGGATCGCCCAGCGCGCGGCCGGTGAACTCGAGGATCCATTTCGATACCCGCAGGTCGATCTTGTCACCCAGGCCGGGGGTTTCGCGATGCTGGGTGACGCGCACGCCGGTCACGGTGCCGTCGGGGGTGACGCCCACCAGCAGGTGAATATCGCCGCTGTAGCCGTCGTGCGCGACCACGGTGAGCAGGCTGGCCACCGGCGTGCCGTCGAGCCGGGCGCGGTACACGGTGCTGGTGCCGCCCAGCCTCGGGTCGGTGACCGTCGTGGTATCGGCCGTAAGGTCGTTGTCGTAGCGGTCGGCCGGCAGCACCGCCTGCAGCTCGCGCAGCAGGCGCGCTTGCTGCGAGGCGGCAATCTGGTCCTTGGTCAGTGCATACACGCCCGCCAGCAGCGCCGCCGTGACCACGCCAAAAGCGGCCAGCAGACCGCCGGATTTCATCATCTGCCGCAGATGCGGGGCGCGGTCGGTCATGGGCGCTCCGGGCGGCGCCCCGTGCCGTAGACGCGGGTGGGGGTATAGCGGTCCAGCGTGGGCGCGAGAATGTTCATCAGCAGCACCGCAAACGCGAAGCCGTCGGGATAGCCGCCCCAGCTGCGGATGATCCAGGTCAGGGCCCCCACGCCCAGCCCGAACAGCAGCCGTCCGCGGGGCGTGGTGCTGGCCGACACCGGATCGGTGGCGATGAAAAACGCCCCCAGCATCGCCGCGCCGCTGGTCCAGTGGAACAGCGGCGAGGCGTAGCGGTCGCTGTCCACGCCCCAGAAGATCAACGCCATCAGCCCCATGCCCAGCAGCACGCCGAGCGGAATCTGCCAGCCGATGGTGCGCTGCTGCAGCAGAAACAGGCCGCCGGCCAGATACGCCAGCGACACCCACAGCCAGCCGCGCAGTTGGTGGCCGGCAAAGCCGGGATCGAGCTGGATTTCGCTCAAGGTGCGGCCCTGCGTCAGCTCGGTGCGCACGTGGTCCAGCGCGGTGGCCTGGCTCACCGCGTCGGCGGCCCAGGCCAGGTGCGGCGCCGGCCACGCGGTCATCGCCACCGGAAAGCTGATCAGCAGCACCACGTAACCGACCATGGCCGGATTGAAGGGATTGAAGCCGATGCCGCCGTAGACCTGCTTGCCCAGCGCCACCGCGAACAGGCCGCCCAGCACCGGCAGCCACCACGGCGCATCGGGCGGCAGCGCCAGCGCCAGCAGCGCGCCGGTGAGCACCGCGCTGCCATCGCCAATCACCCGCCAACTGCGGCCGCGCAGGGCCATCACCAGCACTTCTGTCAGCACCGCGGCGCTGATGCACCACAGCAGGTTGAGCAGCACGCCGGGGCCGAACAGCCCGGTGCACACCGCAATGCCCGGCAGCAGGGCGCCCAGCACCCGCAACATCACGCCGCGCACGCTGGGCTGCACGCGCAGATGCGGCGAGCTGATCAGGTCGCGGTTCATTGCGGCGCGTTTCCGGCCGCGTCGCGCGCCGCTTTGCGGGCCTTGGCGGCGGCAATGGCCTTGGCCACGGGGTCGTCGTCGTCGGCCGGCGTTGCGCTGGCCACCTTGGCCGCTTTGCGGGCTTTGGCCGCCGCCATGGCGCGTGCAACCGGATCATCTGCTTCGGCGCTCGGCTCGGAGGGCGACGGCACGTCGGCGGCCCGGGCCGCCTTGCGCGCCTTGGCAGCGGCGATGGCCTTGGCCACCGGGTCGTCCTCGGCCGAGTTGGCCTGTGCGGGCGGCGCGCTTGCCGGCTTGCCGTCGCCGTCGCCGTCGGCGGGCTCGACCGAGGCCGGGGCCGGCACGGCATTGTTGGCGGCGCGGCGGGCCTGGGCACGGGCCATGGCGACCGCCACCGGGTCATCTGCCGCTGCCGGTGCTGGCGCGCTTGTCGGCGCCGGGGCGGGGGTTGCGGCGGGCGGCGGTGTGGCCGGGCTCGCGGACGGCGCGGACGTTTTGGCCGCCAGTGCGGCCTTCTTGCGGGCGCGGGCCTCTTCTTTGGCGCGCTCTTCGCGTTCGATGCGCGCCAGCCGCGCCTCGTGGCGCTGGCGTGCGGCGTCGGCCAGCCGCTTCTCGGCTTCGGCGGCGTGAATCTCGGTCTTGGCGAAGCGGTAGTACTGCACCAGCGGGATGTGGCTGGGGCAGACCATGGCGCAGCAGCCGCATTCGATGCAGTCGAACAGATTGAGATCTTCGGCCGCCTCGAACTCGCGGGCACGGGCATGCCAGTACAACTGTTGCGGCAACAGCCGTGCCGGGCACACGGTGACGCACTCGCCGCAGCGGATGCAGGGCTGCGCCTCGGGCGTGGGACGAACCTGCTCGGGCGCCAGCGCCAGCACGCAGTTGGTGGCCTTGATGACCGGCACTTCCAGCGCCGGCAGTGCGAAGCCCATCATCGGGCCGCCCATCAACACCCGGCCGGGCGTGTCGGTGAAGCCGCCGGCCTGCGCGACCAGGTGTGACATCAGGGTGCCCAGGCGCACCCGCAGATTGCACGGCTGGGCGATGGCCTCACCGGTGACGGTGATGATGCGTTCGATCAAGGGCTCGGCAAAGCACACGGCGCGTCCCACGGCGCGGACGGTGCCGGGGTTGTGGCAGACGATGCCGAGGTCCAGCGGCAGGCCTTCGCTGGGCACTTCGAGGCCGGTGAGCGTTTGAATCAACTGCTTTTCGCCGCCCTGCGGGTAGCGGGTGGGCACCACCACCACCGAGATGCGCGCGTCGTGCTCAGCGGCGCGCGACATGGCGCGAATGGCCTCGGGCTTGTTGTCTTCGATGCCCACCAGACACCGCGGCGCCGCCAGTGCGTGCAGGACCACCTGAATGCCCAGCACCACCTCGTCGGCCTGTTCGGTCATCAGCATCTGGTCGCAACTGATGTAGGGCTCGCACTCGGCGCCGTTGATGATCAGGGTGTCGACGACGCGGCCGGGGTTGAGCTTGATCGCCGAGGGGAACGCGGCGCCGCCCAGGCCGACAATGCCCGCGGCGCGGGCGATGTCGCGAATCTGCGCGGGCGTGGCGGCGGCGAAGTCAGGCAACGGCGCCCATTCCGGCGTATCCAGCGGCTGGTCCCTTCCGTCGGGCTCCAGCACCAGACAGTCGGCGCTGAGGCCGGAGGGATGCGGCACAGGGCGCGCCTCGATGGCGGTGATGCGGCCCGAGGTGGGGGCGTGAACCGGCGATGACACCACCCCCTGCGCGTGCGCCACCGTCTGGCCACGGCGCACCCGGTCGCCCACCTGCACACAGGGTTTGGCGGCCCCGCCGATGTGCTGCGTGAGCGGCAAGACCATCAGCGGCGGCAGCGGCACCTCGGCGATGGGCGTGCCCGTGGACAGCGCCTTGCGATCGTCGAGGTGCAGCCCGCCGTGAAAGCGGTGGAGACGGAACGGCGCCTGGGCGATCACGCGGCCTCCTGCTCGCGCTGCGGCTGCTGTGGCTGCGGCCAGCGCCAAGTCTTCACCGTGTCGGCCACCGGCTCCATGGTGATGCAGTCCACCGGGCAGGGCGGCAGGCACAGCTCGCAGCCGGTGCAGTGGCTTTCGATCACCGTGTGCATCTGGTTGGCGGCGCCGACGATGGCGTCGACCGGGCA
>Ga0098059_1000308_pt1 | contig 33700 bp, 34 predicted proteins | sample 20_taG_FD_92580 | JGI IMG/M metagenome (GOLD analysis project Ga0098059, IMG submission 92580) | Marine viral communities from the Subarctic Pacific Ocean - 20_ETSP_OMZ_AT15318 metaG | ecosystem: Environmental > Aquatic > Marine > Oceanic | place: Subarctic Pacific Ocean | collected 2015-01-19
ACTAACAAAGGACTCAACATGACCAATCAAAAGAAAGGTAAAGGCAGACCGAAAGGAAGCGGTAACGGTCGTTTACTTGCTCCTAAGAATCTTATAAGTAGGGCTATAAAGGAAAGGAATATAAATAGCCTCCTTTGGGCGTTTATAACGCTTACACATAACGAGATACGGGAGGACGGGAAGCCGTCAACGTTCAGCGGGAGCGACTTACAACACTTTGTTAAATTGCTGCACTTGCGGGAGGTTGAGCGACCAATGACAAATGCCGCAAATGCAGAAATGGCTACACTGCAACTACAGCAATGGCTTGACGCAGACACAGCAAAATGAATCGGTGTATGCTGCAAATGCAAAATCATCGGTAGGCGGTTAGAACGGCTGGGGGTTACTTGAACTATCTAAACTGTGTAAGTCAAACAGCAAATCTCGGTGGCAGTTAGTACATCGCCAGTGTGGAAAGGGAGGGGGTTCACCCGAACTCGCCCCCTCCTCTTTGTACACAAGATGTGCGGTCAAGGCTGTTTGTCGATGTCCGAGAATAGGTGGTGACCAAGTTACAAGAGATATAGCAACGCTGGAGAGTGTGTTATATAAACACGCTCGTAAGCGTTGCGGTCGCCTCACTAGTTCCTGATGCTATCTACTCGAATAACTAAAAGTCTAAGCCCAGTGCGAATGTGATACTCAATCACATTGTAGCACTGGGCTGGTCGACTTACCAAGTACCGTCGTCTGAATCTAGGTATGTATCTAAGCAGTCTGAAAGTTCAATGTTTGTTTGGTCGAATGGTTCGAATCCAGGAATAACTATCTCTAGTGTCTTGTTATCTCCAATGAATGCAAAGAATGTACGTGTGTACGTGTCTTTTACCGCTCCGTATACCTCAAGGTCCATTAACTCTAGGTGTAATCTAGTGTCGTTACTTTCTTGGTTTAAGTATAGTCCAACTGGTGACTTGATGTATACTCTGAATGATGAATCACCCATTGGGTCAACCGTTACTGTGCTATGTCTCATAGCCCTACGTTGTAGGTTGGCTTGTATTTTCTCTGCGAGTTGTGAGTGGGTTAGTTGGTCAGTCATTTTAATCTCCAATGATTAAGGTTAAGCCCGTAGGCAGTGTGTGTATGAACGGGTGAGCATAACTGTGTTATGCTATAGTGACAGAAGCACACAACTACAGAGGGCTAACCGACATTGGGTTACTGACAACTATCCACGGCAACGGTGTGCAATGATATGCTGTGTGTAGATATGTATGCTAACTCCTCTATGCTATCTCCCCTCACTGTCTATTCCCCTGGTAGTTCATCGTAGTAAGAAGTGTAGCAAGGGAGTGGAGTGCGACACGGAAGTGGCGTGCGTAGCGACCCTTGCGGTCGCTTGTGTGTGTATGCGTGTGTGTTGTGTTATGCTAATCTAATAAACTAGTGGCGATAAAAATATGATACATTAATTCATATCTTTTATCGCCACGGTCAACTACTCATTAGGCTGGTCAATGCAACTCACTCAAGTACAATCAATCTTTACTGACCCATTCCAGTTCATTAGTCGCTTAAACATTGTCGATAAGACTGGTAAGGTTGTTAAACTGGTATTGAATGCCGAACAGATAGATATAATCAATGCCTTGCAAGAGGGTAATGACACACTTATTCTTAAGCCTAGACAGATAGGTAGTAGTACTGTTGTATGTGCTTATATGTTCTGGAAAGCATACACAGCAACAACACCATTAACTTGTATCATCTTGTCTTATAAGATTGCTAGTTCTAAGCACTTACTGCATATACACAAGAGATTCTATCAGTATCTTCCTGAGGTGTTGAAGAGACCATTGGATATAGACAATACAACAGAGTTAGCATTCAAGGGTGGTGGTAGGATTGTTGCAGCTGCAGCAACTCAAGCAGGTGGTCTACGTTCTTACACTTGTTCTATGCTACACATATCAGAGTATGCTTTTGCAGAGAATCCTGAGGAGTTAAAAGCAACTGCTATTAGTGCATTGAATGATGGTCAACTAGTGATTGAGAGTACTGCTAACTATTACAATGATGCGTTATGGAAAGAGATACACAAGTGTTTGATAGGTGAGGCTAGTTGGAGATACTTGTTCTTTCCTTGGTTTAAGCATTCAGAGTATACAATGGAAGATATACCAATAGACTTAACTGATACAGAGTTAAAACTACAAGAAGACTTTGGCTTAACATTGGGTCAGTTGTGTTGGCGTAGAGAGAAGGTCAGTAAGTTAGGATGGGAGAAGTTTGTACGAGAGTATCCTTTGACATTGGATGAGGCATATAGGATTAGTGGTAATACGTATTTTAACTATGAAGACTTTGAGAATGTAGATGTAATAACGGTAAGTCCAACAGAATGGGTAACGTTTGAAGAACCTAAGGAAGACGATACATATGCTATTGGAGTAGATGTTAGTGGTGGTGTTGGTAGAGACTATGCAGTTATATTTTGTATAAGTAGAATGACATTACAACCAGTGTGTATCTATAGAAGTAATACGGTAAGTCCGATACAATTAGCAGATTATATATACGATATGAGTGTGACATATAATAATGCATTGACATTGGTAGAGAGTAACAACTATGGACTAGCAACGATTAATGAGTTAAAGCACCAGGGGTTTTATAGGTATTGGTTAGATGCACATACTGGAAAAGATTTCTTAACTACTTCTAGAACAAAACCACTATTATTCGAGAATCTCAAGAAAGGAATACAGACAGGTGCTATTAGAATGATAGACAATGTAACGATGACAGAACTAAGAAGTATAACGGTAGATGAGAAAGGTGTGCTAAAGTTTGGAGAGGATATGGACACTCACTGTGATAGTGCAATGGCAATGGCATTAGCATATTGGTGTTTGAATAGTGTTAAGGTTAAAGAGCGAGCGTATTTACCGGATTGGATAATAGATATGAAAGCAGATAAAATTAGAGATAATGCTGGTGTTAGTCCCAGGTTGCATAGACGGTATTGAAAGTGTATAGTATTGTTGGTGTTGGAGAATAGATATGCGTACGAATGCTGAGATTGTACATTTGATTAGAACTGTGTTGGATGAGCATAATCATTTCTATGACCAACAAAGAGCAGAGTTAAAGCGATACCGAGATGTATATGAGAATCGTTTTTGGCAGTCAGAGTATATGGATGACACGATGATTCGTGTAGAGACTGCTGATTGTTTTGCTTATGTTGAGGGATTCATAGCGTCTTTGTTTTCTAGGAATCCAGCAATAGTTGTTGCTAAAGATAAAAGTATTGCTGAGGGTAATCCTCAGATGGCACAAGAAGTGGTTAATCGTTTTTTGTTTGACAAACGAGAACAGTTAGAGATAGCAAGTAGACTCGCCCTCATTTATCCCTCAAGTTTCTTGAAACTTTCTCCCACTGATAGTACGGATATGCTTGAAAGAGTCTCTATCCGTGCTATTCCGTGTTGGGAGATTATTCGAGATTTAGATGCGTCGAGTTGGGATGAGCAACGGTTTGTGGCACATACTTACTACTTGAGTATACCTGAGGCTAGGGAAAAGTTTGGTCGTAAGAAGTTTACGGCTATACCGAAAGTAGAATACTTTACACCTCAAGATAAGTATACTGGTGTTAGTGAAGATTTGCCGGATGACTATTTGTATATTCAGGTAGTAGAGTTTTACGACCTAGCATACGATAAGTTGTATATGTGGACTCCAAACCATAATGATGGTGAAACATTGTTGGAGAAAGAGCAGATACCGATTCGGACTTATGACGACAAACCGATGAGTAGTATTTGTCCGTTGTATTATTCTCGACGACCTGAGAAACCGATGTTGGGTATGAGTGCTGTATGTCGAGTATATGACCAGTTTTATGAGAAGAACATTCTGCGTACATATTGGGCGAATAGTGTACGAAGAGATTCTCGTCAATATTTGTATAAAGAAGGTGCATTAGATGAAGAGGCATTGGCTAAGATTACTGCCGGTGTAGATGGTGCAATGATTCCGGTAGATGAACCGATACTGGATGGTGTTATACGTAGTGTTGGTGTTGAGCCATTGAGTGGTAACTTTGATAGATATTTGGCGTACATTGAGCAAGATATAAACCGTGGAAGTATTCTTGCTCCATTCAGTCGAGGAGAGGCGACTAAAGCGACAGCAACCGAAGTTACTGCTCTGGCTCAATACTCTGCTAGTGAGATTGGTAAGATGGCTAGGGAACGAGATAATGCGATAGAGTTGTTGGCTTTAACGTATCTCAGAACCATTGCTTTGTTAGCAGAAGACGATGAGACTGCGTTTATTGAACTAGAGGGTTTACCAAAAGTTATTACGGTAACTGACCTAGATGCTAAGTTTAAGGTGGTCGCACTGGACCAGTCGTCAACTCCTTTGTCTGAGGCAATCAAACGGTCCAACTTGGTTCAACTAATGCCAGTGTTAATGCAGTTGGGAGTACCAATGGATAAAGTCAAAGATGAGATTATCCGATTGTACGATTTACCCGAATCTTTTAAAGAAAGCCCACCACCACCTCCAGCTGCACCTCCAGGAATGGGCGGTGGAATGGGTGGCGGTCCAGAAGACTTGACCACAGTACCTGGTGAAGTAGGGGCAATGGGAGAATCACCACTACAACAACTACCACAAATGTTGAATAGAGGTAGATAATGCCACTGTATGCGTACAAATGCCGTAACTGTAATAAGATTCACGAAGAAATTTTGCGAATTCACGAGCCACATCTCGAAACCTGCGGTTTAGATACTTTTGAAAGTGGTTGTGGTGGTAGTTTATATCAATTAATTTTTGCGCCTCAGGCGCATACTAGTTGGAATACTACTGGTAGATATGGTGCTGATGGCTATTTTAGTCAAGCGCTGGGCAAGCACGTCGAAAGCCATAGTAAAGAACAAAAGATAATGGAAGCCAAAGGTTTTGTTTGTGAAGCAGACTTACCCAAGGACCGGTGGGACGATGCGTTAACTCGACAAAAGGAGCGAGTTGCGGTACAAGATAAGTGTATTGAAACGTATACAACCGCTTTAGATAGTGGTAAAACTAAAGAAGAAGCCGTGGTCGAGGCGTTCACTGCTGAAGACGCACTGTCTGGTAAACTCGATAAAGCATTCTCAGGAGACAACAAATGAACGAAGAACTAGCAATGGAAATACAAGGGGCAGAGCAAGAAGACGAAATGATGTTTGCTGAAATGTCTCCCAAAGGTAACTTCACTTCAAAAGCATTGAATAACTTGGTTAAAGCAACCAATCGGTTATTGCCATTGTTTGGACAAACACCAGACTATCCTATGTTTGAGGGTAATCTTACTGAGTTCCCAACAGAGTTTGTGCGTGTATTAACTATGTTTAAAGGTGCTGTTGATAGTGCTGTACAGAACGACTTATTAGATGAAGAAATGTCTTTTGATATGGCTGAAGTACAATCAGACGAAATGGTCAATATGCTTGCCGGAAAGATTAACCAATTGGTTAATGAAAGAGACTTTAAACGTTACTTAAAAGAAACAACGGCTGAAGAAGAAGTTGAAGAAGAAGTTGAAGAAGAAGTTGCACCAGATGGTGAAATGGTAGAAGAAGATATAGATAGTTTGTTTATGGAAAGAATGTAACCCCAAAAAAGGAAATAAAATGAATAACGACACCACTCCCGAAACGGGAACTGTTGAAGAAACTGTAGAAGAAGTAGAAGTAACAGACGAGACTACCGAACCTGGTGAAGATAGTATTGATGCTGATGCAGATACGGAAAGTATTGAAGAACAGTTAATGACTATTGACGAGTTACTTGGCATTAATGAAGAAGACTACGAAGAGTTTGAAGAAGACGCAAACCACAAAGGTATGAAACCATTACACGAATGGATGAAACACATACCAGAAGATGTAAGGAAACACGTTGCTAATATACGTTCATCATATACTCAGAAGACACAAGAACTTGCTGAAATGCGCAGACAACTCGACACAGAACGAGCCGAACTTATGCGACAACAAGATATGGCGGTCAACAACCCATTCCTTAAAGAAGCAGAAAAGGCACTCGAAAACCAAGGCGAAAACGACTTGTATACTGCAGAGGGAATGCAAGCAGAAATAAAACGACAAGCTGCAAGTATGCTTAAAGAAATGATGCAACCGGCTCGTGAAGAAATCCAGATGAAACAACGTCGTATGCAACTGGAAAACTTTAAAACAGAAAACCCTGAACTTATGCAAGATGAATACAGAATGCCCGTTGCTGAAATGCTAAGAGAAAGACCTGAACTGTCTCTAGAAGACGCATTCTATATTGTTAAAGCAAAGGTTGGTGTTGAAAAAGCAAAGGTAGAACGTGAAGAAATATCTAGACAACGTTCTAGTCGTAGAGAAACTTTGCGTAAAACTTCAACTGGTAAATCAGTAACTCCTAGTGGTACTCCTAAGTTTCGTGATGCTTGGGAGGCTTATCAATATCATAAATCACAAACGGCTAAGAAATAATGGGACGAGGTAGAAGAAAAGTTGACAAAATTATTGTACACCACAGTGCAAGTCCCCAAGACACAACTGTTGACCAAATCCGAGATTGGCACGTCAACGGGAATGGCTGGAGCGACATTGGGTATCATTATATTATATTGGCTGATGGTACACTTGAACGAGGACGGAACATAAACCGTACTGGAGCACATTGCAAAAACAAAAATAGAGGTAGTATTGGTATCTGTTTAACTGGAAATACCAGTAATGAGCCACCAACAATGCCACAGATAGAATCTTTAAAAGGAACATTGGGTATGTTGATTGAAGACTATCTGTTGACAAGACAAGATGTCTATGGTCACCGTGACTTTGGGGCTACAGAATGTCCTGGAGATTTCTTATACGCTTACTTACAACAATACAGACAGGGCTTGTGTTGACAAGTCTATAATAAAACTGTAATATGCTAATGTGTAACGGACTTACAAAGCACCCCGACCACGAACATTCCTCACGGAACACGTTTAATCAGCATAAAATTAAACTCTTACTTAGGTAATACAATGGCAATTTCTAATGATTTATTGTCATCGACGTTGTATTCCATCCGTGATGGTGAGGTCGATGAACTCTTTCAAAAAGTAGCATTTCTTGATAATGCTAAACGTTACAACGGTATTGAATATGAAGATGGTGGTATTAAAATCCAACGTCCTCTTTCTATCGCTGAACATTCACAAATAACCGCTCTTCCTACTGGATACGAAGCTGTAAACCTTGCAGTTAAAGATGTATTGCAACCAGCCATCTATGAATGGTCTGATTTCACTGCACCTATCGTTATCACTAAGAAAGAAGAGTTGGAAAACAAAGGCGAAAAAGCAATCGTTAAGATTGTTGAGGCTCGTATGCGTTCTGTTATGGGAATGCTAAGACGTGAGTTGAACAAACAACTTATTGCTGGGTCTTCTACTATCTTGACTACTGTTAACACCTTGAACGGTGCAGCTGCTGGTGGTACTGGATTCCTTGAGAATGCTGCAGTTGGTGCGCAAACCAATGTTGTTGGTGGTATTAGTAAGGCAACTTACTCAACTACAACTGGTTGGCAAAACCAACGTCAAGATGTTGGGGGTCTTTTTGGTACTTCTGGTATTCGTCAAATGCAACAAATGGCTATTCAAGCAGACAGTGTAACTCACATGGGACAAACCAATTGTGTACTTATGTCTGAAGCGTGTATGGCTAACTATCGTCGTGCTTTGTTTGACAAAGAACGGTACATTAACGAGAAAACTCTAGATTCTGGTCGTATGCAACTTGCATTCGGTGGTGCTGTAGTAGAACAAGACCTTGAACTTGGTTTCTTATACAGTGTTGGTAAGCCGGTATCCGCTTATTTCTTAAACTTTGATGGCGTTAAACTTGTTATGCATAAAGATGCAGACTTTGCAGTTTCACCATTTGAACATATCTCTGGAACTACTGCTCGTGCAGCTCAACTGTATGTTAAAATGCAATTGATTGCCGACCATCTTGGTTCTTGTGGTATACTTATTGATGCAGACGACTACTAGGAGGTTATTATGGCTACTCAAAATCTTATTCAATACTTAGAAACATCTGGGTACAATGCACTTCCTGCTGGTGGGACTATTCCTGTTGGTAAAGAAGCAATGAACCGTAGGCAAATTGAGACTTTTATTTCAGGTGCTGCTATCGCTGCTAATGATTTAGTTGCTTTGGATTTGACTGCAACTGGTTTGGGAACTCAAGGTATTACTATTGTTAAAGCAGATAAAAATGCTGACAGTACTTGTATTGCTATTGGCTTTGCTTTAGAAGGCGCTGCTGGTGCTGGTGAATACATTGATGTTACTATCGCTGGTGTACACGAAAAAGCAAATGTTGCTGCAGCTTCTGATGCTGGCTTGCGACTTGCTGTATCAACTACTCCAGGTCAAGCAGCATTATACACTAATGCTGATACTCAAGTTATCATTGCTTATGGTATGGGACCAGATACTGCGAACGTTGGACCCGTATTTGTTGTTAAACAAATGTAATTTCTTTCATTGTTGTTTTGAGGGTGGGTGGTTCCGAGACATTACCACCCACCCTTTTTTATTGGAGACAGTATGGCTAATCTAAAAGCATTACGTGAGAAGATTAAAAACATTACTGATTACAGTCCTGAACTGCAACAGTTTAATGACCAACTGGACGAACTAATCAATGATGCGTTCTACTGTATCTGGACTATGAAACGGTGGAACTTTGCAACTGAAATAGATACCATATCGTTTCACGTTGACATTAACTCTAGAACAGACTTAGAGAACACAGCTGCTACTGATGTGTATTTGGCTATTACAAAAGGTGAACGTAAAGCCACGTTAAGTGCAGCTATAGATAGGTTAAACGACCCCGATATATGGGAGGGTCAACCTATACAAATAGATACTATGGAATATACAATTTCTAAAGTTTTATCTATGACAGAAATACTATTGGATAGAGCCTATGAGGGTACTACGTATAACTTAGCAGCTGCATATACAAAATGGGTTATTAAGAAAAGATGGTATGACTTACCAGAAAACTGCCTTGAACTATTGTATATGGGAAACAGAGATTACCCTTATGTAAGTGTTTCAGGTTCACAGAATCCATACGGAAAATCTACTGCTATATTACCTCGTCGAGAAGAAGACATAGACTTGCGTGTTGACTATGCAGCGTCTTATGCAGAGGCATACATAACTGCACCAACTATTGGAATACCATCCGGTGAAACTTTAACACTAGACAAAACTACCACTACTGGTAACTTTCCAGTAAATAAAACCTATGAGTTTTGTTGGGCATTCGTAAAAGACGGTAAAGTAGGTCCATTATCTGACCCACAAACTATTAAGATAACTGATGAAAACAAAGGTGTATCTATTAAGTTTACTGGTTGGGACGATGAAGTAATACAAGCAGATACTTATAATAGTAATGACTTGGTAGCCACACAGTGGGAGGGTTACAGAAAGGTAGTGTTTTGGAATAAAAACTTTAATGCTACTACTGCTGAACGCAAAGGGTTACCGTGTTGGTTATCAGTTATTACTGGTGGCGCACCAGCTGCTCGTAACACCCAAGCATACCTTAAACCATTAGTAGCGCAAGATACTGCTAATAGCGTAGAGATTCTATATGTTGAACAGTTAGATAACGGTAATAAACGATACATTGAGATTGATGGTATTCACCAACAGATACGACCATATCCTAGAGTTAATGGATTTGACTTTGAAGTAGTACAAGTAAAAAATGGTGCTGGTGCTATTACAACTTACCACGATTATGTAAGACAAGGTATTATTCGGTATCTAGTAAAACCACAAGACGTATTGTTAGGAACAGATGTGCCTAAGATGCCATTCGAGTTTCACCAACTTATTGTATACAAAGCCCTAGAGGATATATACTTAAAACTTGGACAACAAGGGTTGGCTACAACATACGAACGCAAGTATATGAAAGAGATTAACGGACTTGCAAAACGATATGTAGATAAGATTGACCAACGGGTTAGAAGAGGTCAGTTTCACGCTGGCTCAGGAAGACCTACATACGACGGTGCTTCTTTAAGGAGATTGTCGTGAAGTCTCAGCGGTTGAAACAATTTGTCCAACTTGGTGGTATAAATAGAATACTAACACCAAAGATAGGTGATGCAGAGACAGTTTTAAATTGTCGAATGTCTGTCGAGGGTGGCTGGATGGGTAACGTTGGGTTTCAATCCTGGTGGAGAAATCCGTCGTCGTGGACTGTATCTGAAACCACACTACAAAAATACTTTGAAAAGAAAGTAGACAGTTGCTATCAGTGGAAAAGACAAGGCTCAAACGATGTATACACGTTTGTAGAACAGAATGGAGTGTTATATTATGTTTTGGGGAATAAAGGGCAAGGTACGACATACACAGGTGCGTTTTATGAAAATGACATTGTTGTGGTTGATAGTGATAGGTACATTCCCAAGTTGGGTGATACTGGCAGTCAGTATGTCAATCTGGGAAGACACCTTTTAATAATTAATGGACGCGACCGCGCAATATTGTTTAGTGGTGATAGATTGTTTAGAGACTTTGGGTTTGCGCTAGGTAGTCCAACAGTTTCTCCATACGATATAGACCCTGAATACTTTAATAATAAAGTACTAAGTGCAACAGCTATAGCATTTAACAAATCAACTGTGTTTGGATTAGGTGGTGTAACAGAAAACGAACGATATGTTTATCAATACAAAATGACAACTATTAGTGACCTAGGAGCAGAATCACCACTATCAGGAGAGCAAGAAGTATCGTGGACTATACCTAATGCACAAGACAAAAGATACGGTGTTGCATTGGACTTACCTTTGGGTGATGTTGGTACTGTTGCTAGGCGTATATATAGAACTAAAGAGATTAACTCTAGCGGTGGACTGTTTTACTTTGTAACTCAAATAGACGAAAACTCTAGTCGATTCTACATAGATACTATGCCAGACAAGTACTTAGTTGATGAATCTCCTAGGTCTACAGCAAGTACAAGTATTAATACAAACTTTCGAGTAGGAGAAAACTGGGATAATAGATTGTGGTTAGCAGAGGGTACTCGCATAATCTATAGTGACAGTGGTATATTTGAACAGTTTGGAGCAACAAACTACTTTGAATTAGGAACCTTTCAAGGTGGCGACATTATTCAATTGCAGTCATTCTATAACAGTCTTATTGTGTTTCGAGAATCTGCTATTAACATTATAAGTTTTAATAACAATGGGTTCAACATATCTACAGTTACTAACACTATTGGTACTACTGCTCCTAATAGTATTGTTGTTATTCCACAGTTAGGTATCATCTTTATGAATGAACAAGGTGTTTACATACTAACTGGTGGTCTTAACGGTGGTGCTAGTCTTAAAGTGCAAAAGATTAGTTTTGGTATTGATGACTTATTAAACCGTGTCAATACATCTATGATACACAAAACTATAGCAGCTTATAGTCCAGTAGAACGTGAGGTGTGGATACACTTTCCATCGGATGATAGCGTTATACCAGATACCGGTATTGTGTTTCATTCAATGACTGGTACACCTTTTTGGTCTATAAGAACAGCGTTTGCCAATGTAGACAAAGCATACTGGTCTGCACTAACAACAACTATAGATGGTTTATTCTTATTGGGCAATGCACCTGAATGGACTATTACAGCCGGACAAACAACAAAGAAGTTTGGTCCATTGCAAGTAATGACAAATTCTAATAACTGGGGACAGTCTTGTACGATTGACTCTATTGGTAGTGGTAATGCTGTACTTACTATTACAGACACTACTAATCCAGGACATACGTGGGAATCAGAGTGGTATGGGTTTGCACAAAACAGTGTAAAAGTAAGATTCTACAGTGTTGAACTTAGGCTGATGTCTTATGGAGACAACTCGTTTGAGTTCTTTTATAGTACTGATTATTCATACACTGAGAATGTTACAACTGCACAAAAGCAAGCAAGGTCGGAAACTGTATTCACTGTAAATGAGGATGCGGTGTTTGGGGCAGCTGATGCTACGGTGACAAAGGTTCCATTTACAGTGAATAGCAGTTATATAGCCGATGGGCGGTTAATAACCCTACGGTATGATGTGAACACACAACTATGTGACCAGTTTAAGTTTGGGATTCGGACAACAAACGATACTCAGTGGCACTTGTTATCTATGAATCTACTCTCTGACGCACAGGCTTTACCATCATTGAATCAAGCCACACGTCTACAGAAAGGGCAAGCAAGATGAAAGTATATACGCAACAAGGGCAAAAGAGGTTTGACCAAGTTAAACCAGAAAGCATTAACGATAACACTCAAGCAGTGGTTAGTGTATACAATGGACGTATTGATGGTCAAAACTTACCTATTGATACAATAGACAAATTAAAGTTTGCACCCTCTGCATTAACTAGCACTTCGACAGTAAAAGCATTTGGCTTTAAATGGAGTGGGCAAACACAAGATTATTATTTTGTAAGACGTTGGAATACATATGAGGGTAGTTTAAGTGTACACAATGCATTGTATTCTGTAGACTTGGATAACAGTAACTGGTCTAGTGGTTGGAACAACTTACAAGACGTTGCTACGACTGGTGGTGTAACAGACACTTTTAGTGATTTATTTTTAGAGTTTACGGCAACCTCAGGAACTTTATCAGGATGTTTTGATATAAACTTTAGACACGGTCTAGATGTTATAGACGATGGGTCTGGAGGTTATCTTGCATTTTCTACTAAATGGTGGACTCGATGGGGTTTGTTTTGTAATGATATATTAATAGCCGAAACTGGAAAAGTGTATCCACGATTAGAGAATTTATGTGTTCCTTTTCATTTGTTTATAGGTAGTCAAAATGTAAGACTAGAACTAAAATATCAAACTGTAAACACTGGAGCAGAAGATGCTGTCAGTTCTGGCGCTGGGGTCGCAGTATCTACTAAATCAAGGCTTGAATTATATGGTGCTTCTATATGGGCTTGTAATACAAAGAGGTAATAATGAGCAAGATAGGAAATCAATATTTAGACGGTGGATTAGTACCAACAGCTGCTCAGTTGAATGCTGTATATGATGCAGTTGCAGCTGATACTATAAACAATGATAATGTTGAAACAGACTGTGCAAACCGTATGCATTTTAGTAATACATCTGCTAATAGAATTCACCAGTTATCTACTTTTGATTATGATGGTACAGCTGATTGGGCAACTACTAGTACTGCTTGGACAACTATTGAAAATGTAGCCGGAACTCCAAGTAAAGTTGAGCCTAATTATACTGCGCACGGACAAATATTAATACGTGTTCAAGCAAGTGGGTTAGTAACTGGTTTAGATTTAACTGCTGCTAAAGATGGTGATGGTTCTTTTGTACAAACAGCATATAACACTTATGCATTTAGACTATTCGCAACACTAAACAGTGGTTCAACAACAGTTGATATAGCAAACTGTACATATAGTTTTACACCAAAAGCTGCAATTACTACTGAAAATGTAGGTATGGTAGATAAAATTATGTATAGGTCTTTTGCCTTTAGTGGATTAGCGACAATAGGTGCTGGTGTTACATTAGACAAAGTTGAACTAATGGCTTGTGTTGGTCAAAGTGGTAATACTTTAAGAGTTCAACATAATCACATACAACTTATTGTGGTGGAGAACTAATGGCTTTTGTAAAACCATATACATACGTTAATGGTAACGTATTAAATGCAACAGACCAAGAGTCAAACGAACTAGCATTACAAATACACGTTAATCAACAAATAGTGTCTGCTGATGTGGCTAATGATTCTGTAGTTGGTGAAAGCATTGCACCACCTCGATTGATTAATGCAGTTTACACAGCAGACTTTGTAACCAAAACTATACAAGGTGTAAGTAAGTTGCTTAGTATGCACGACTTTGCATACTTTAGTTCTACTACTAAAGGTAAGAATCAAACGTCTACTACTGTAGAGGATTACCAAAGTTTAAATACTACAGGAGCAGAAGTATTTATACCAGTAGACAGTACAACAGTAATGATAACTATTTATTTTAAAGCAGTTGGTGATGCAAACTCTGCTAAACAAACAAACCAACGGAATCCTGGTCCTGGATTATGGGATAATAGATTTGAACTTTTATATGAAAAAGACGGTAGAATCACATCGTATGATGGAACACGTAACTATGTGTTTGAAGATTCGAATGCAGTTAGCATTGGTGCATTGAATCCAGGTGCAAATTATACGGCTTGTGGACACCGGAGCATTATGATTACTCGTATGCTAACATTAGATAAAGGTAGGTATAAATTTAGTGTTGCTGTTAATCCAAAGGTTGAAAAGGGTAACATTAACTGTCAATCATTTTTAATAGAAACTTTCCACGTATAGGTGATATATGGCTTTAGGAGCATTAGGAACAGCAGCGTTAATTTCTGGTGGAGCAACACTTGTTGGTAATTTGCCAAGGATTATTCCAAGCAAGTATGAACGTGAACAAAATAAACGTCTTAAAGAACTTGAACGTAGACAAGAAATGGGTTTGTTGGGTCTAACTGAAAGACAAGAACAACAAATGCAAACACAGTTTACTAACACTAGGGACCAAGCACAACGTAGACAAGATGCAGAAATGCGACGGTTGTCTACACCAACAGCACAACCTGGTCAACAAATGCTAGGCGCACAAATGTCTATGGATAATAGACAACGTTTGGAAGCAGACATAGCCAGTCAAATACTTGGCATTGACCTTAAACGACAAGCAGAACAAGAGGCTGATATAGAGGCTTTAAGAGCAGGGCAAGCCCAAGTGCGTAAAGACAGAACAACTGCACTTGTAGAGCCTTTTACTTCTGCTGGAGAGGCATATATTAAAGGGCAAACGTTGGAAAGACTTATAGGGCAAATGCCTGAAGAAGACAAAGATATGTTTATAAGAGAAGACTTTGCAAAAAGAATGACACCACAAGAACAACCTATTAATCAAAGTGTTGTTCAACAACTATCACAGGCACAAGGCAATCCAGCTATGCAAGACCAAATTTTAAGTCAATTAATTCCAGACCCTAAAGAACGAGCAATAATTTTGATGAATTTACAAAGTATGAATTCACCAGGTATAGGTCTGCCACCACACCAAGGAAATACTACGCAACAATTTATGTTTGATTCATTGTATTAAGGAAGTAAAATGGCTATTCAACAGATAGGTGGACGTAACGTCTATGTAATAACTGGTTCAGGTAGTACTGGTGGTAGAACAAGTACTGGTCAATCTTGGGCAGACTTAGTAACTCAGCAAAGATACACTTTGTATGACGCAGCTTATAAACAAGCATTGCGTGAATATGAGTCGGGTAAGTTGTCTAATAAAGAACTAAAAAGAAGACACGACCAAATTCAAAAAGAGTTAGAGGGTGAAAAACTTAGGCATAGTCAAAACATAAAAGATATAGAACTACGTAAATTGTCGGACATTTCACAAACTCAAAGAGCAAATTTAACTAGTGCCAATGTAGCAGCAAGAGGTCGAGCAGCTAAATCAGAAGAGGAACAGATACCAGGTTATGACGAATACCTAGATACTTTAACTGATACAATACTTGAAAAGAATAATAAAATACTAAGAGCAAGAAAAAACGTTGAACAAATACAAGACGAAGTAGTAAAAGAAAAGTTTAAATCCGATACTGAGATGTATGCGTTTATAAACTCTGATGATTATAAAGATTTAAAAGCAAAAGGTGCGCTAGATACTACTGCACAAAGTCTTGGTTTATTAGCTGAACAAAGACAAAAAGCAGAAAAAGAAATAGAAACATTAAAAAGTAATCCGAAATACAAAGACGATAGGAATAAATTTGATGAGTATTATAAACAACAAAAAAATATAAAAGGTTCAGCAGTTAGTGAATTTAAACCTAAAAGGTTGCGGTCACAAGAAGAAAAGTTTGACGCATTAATACAACAAGAACAAGATGCAATAGATAGTATTGATACTCGATTAGCAAATTTAGACTTTGAAGAACAAGACACTATTGATGTATTAGAACGTGCCGGACAACTTACCAGAGAAATGGAAAGTAGACCTATAAGACAACCTAGAGAACCTAGGGAGCGTGGTAGGTTTCGAAGAGCAGAAATGGAAGCGTTAGGTGAATCACCTGAACCAGATGTTCCATTACAGTTGTCTGGTGCTGAACCTATGGGAATGACAGATACTGCAGTAACAGAAGCACCAACTATTGCTGAACCTGTGCAAGCAACTTATGGGTCTTTAGAAAATAAAGAAATACCAATAATAGACCCTAATAGAACAATAGATGTATTAGACAAATCTCAATTTGGACACCCAGACAAACCACCGACACACGCACGAGAGCAATTATTGGATTATCGTAGGACTGACCCAATGGCTTTTCCTGCAAGAGGTGAAATGCCAAGTGGTGAAAGGCCAAGAGTTGAAAGGCTTGGTACACTGCCACAGTTTGAAGAAGTAGAAGAGGTTGAAGTAACAGATAGTCCTCAATCATCTAGAAGAGCTATACGTAAAAATATACAAAATCAGTTTAAACAAGTACGCAACTTAGATGACACAGAGAAAACAACTGTAGCAATACAACTATTGGAAGAATATAAAGACCAGTTTGGTGTTTCTAGTAAAGAATATAATAAATATAAGAAACTTATACTAGATGAACTTGAAAAATCTCAAAACCCTGAAGAGGCAAGAGCGCATAGGTCAGCAGAACAATACATTAAAAAAGACCCAACTGCAGCTGCAAACTTATTAGTACCAAAAGAAATAGGCTCTTCTGTTCATGTAACTGACAGCACACAAAAATTAGTACAAGGTATTTTTGGTGGTCCTATACAAAAATTTGCTAATGACGAATTAGATTTAGCAGAACTTGATAAATTGCGTAAAAATGCAATTGAACAAGTAAATAAAACTCCAATGGCGCAAGGCAAAAAAGACGCTTTAAAACTAATAGACATAATGTATTGGACTGTTATTGAACAAAGTAGGTAGATATGGCTGAAGTATCAAAGAAGACTTTAGAAACCGCTCTTGGTGTAAGTTTAACGTCAATACAATACGAACTAATGCTTGCCAATAAAGATTTGTGGGACGCAGAATTAGAAGCAAAGATTGCAGTTGCTACTAATCCAATGTATCAACAACCAGCATATCAATCGCAAAGAGATACAGACTTTTTGCAACGTGTTGAAGATGTTAGGTCAAAAGCACAAATATCTGGATATGGTTCGCTTAGTGACAGAGAAGTTGAAACCTCACCACCAATGGAAACACAACAAGAAAAACAAAGTAAATTTGGCATTTTAGGTACTGCATTGGATAAGCAATCAAGTGTTGCTGAAGAACAAGCATTCTTTGCTAAAACATACACAGAGGCAGGAGAATTAAAATACAATCTTATGAAAGCAGGTATGTCTTATGAGGAACAAGAAGCTGCCGGTGCTATGTATATAGAGTTGAGAAGAGACAATAAAGATAAAAGTAATAGAGAAATTTACGATATAGTTATACAAAAATTACAAACATTAAATACAGACGACTTAGATAAATATCAAAATGTCTATGTAGATGAATTAATGACTGACAGAAAGTTAGTAGAAGTATTAACTCAAGCCGGATTGCCAGAAAAAGAGTTAGAGTCGGCTCGTACTATGTATCGACAAATAAAAGCAGACAACCCAGATAAAGGTAATCAAGAAGTCTTTAATCTAACAATGGACACATTAAATGCATTAAGCAGTCCTGGGTATATAACCAGAGAAGAATCGTTAGAACTATTATCAGATATGCGCACTAAAACAGGTGTAGAGCAATTGCCATTTGGTGCAACTAAATCTGATAACTTACTAAGTAGTGTTTTAGAGAAACAAAGGAACCCAGGTTTAGGTTTACGCAAGTATGATAAATATCAACAAGAATATTTAAACAGTGTACAAAAAGATAAGTACAACAAAGCCATTCAACAGAAAAAAGCAGAAATAAATACTTTATTAGATTCTTTACAATACACGTATGCAGGGCAATCAACTAGTGACCCTAAAGTAGAATTTGAAAGATTACAAACTACACAACCAGAGTTTTTTGAAGTATACATTGGTGCAGATTTAAATGGTGATGGTGTACCAGATGAAGAAATATTTATGCCACAAGAAGTTTTTGAATACTTACAAAACAATCGTACTGGCGGTACTGTATTTAGCCCAACAACTGACACTGACATTATAGAAGCAATAGAAAATGGCGACTTTAAATCTATAGGTAGAAAACCAATTACGTATGTTACTGATACAGTACCTAGAGGAACACTTAGTGCCTTGGCAGCTGTTCGAACCTATAAAGAAATAGGCGACCCAGATTGGCAAACTGATATAGACAAGCGACGACAAGTTTTAGAAAACCTAGACTTGTTTAGTACTGAAAGTCTTGGTGGTACTAGAACAGACCCTTTAGGTGGTATAGCAGAGGGTACTGGTAGTTGGTTATTGCGTAATGCATTGATGCCTTATAATGTAACTGCAGCACTAACAACCAATGCTATTGAATCTGTAGCAGAACCTGGTATGGCATTAGCGTTTGAGGGTCTTGAAAAGGTAGGTTTAGCAAATGAAGCAGATTACTTTGCTGATTTAGGTTCAGGAAGAAGAGCCAGAATAAGAGAAAGACCTAACCTATATAAAGAAGACGATTGGGTATATGATGTTGCTGACAACATAGCACGTAACAAAGGATTCGTTGGTGAAGGTACAGTTATAGCAGACAACTTGAATCTAGAGGGTTGGGCGAATTGGGCTACACACGGTGGTTATTTTGTTATGGACTTAGTGGACCCTACTCTTGATGTAGGAGCCGGTGTTGTTAGTGGCGTTACAGCATATAGAGCAACTAAAAAAACACACGATGCTATCTATGGAGCCTTAAGTCAAGCAGAAGCAATGAGTGCTGCTACTAAAGCATTCAAAGAACAAGTAGACAACCCATTTAACTTAATAGGTATGACTACAAGAGTTGGACGAAAGTTTAAAACACCAATACCACCTAACTTACAAACTAATGATGTAATGTTGGTAATGAGTGATAATATGGCTCAAAACCTAGCAGCAGATAGAATGCTTAGAACTGGTAATTTTCATAACGATGAATTTTTTAACTCAGCAGTTGGACGTGAGTACACACTAGATACCACAGGTTTGCCAGCCGTAAATGCGTCAAGACGATTTAGAGCAGAGATTGACAAAGTTGAATCGTCAAAAAGAATATTACAAGAATATGATGCAACAGTAGACGAAATTTATAAATTAGAAAGGTTATACATGAGGGCTTTAGAACGTGGTGAAGACGGTGGATTAACGTTTCACGAATTTGTATTACAAGAATCTAAAACATTATCTAAAGCACCACGTATTAGTACATATTCAGAATTAATAGCAACACCTGGTAAACCTAACTACAAATCTATTAGAGATGCTTTAGATGTAAATCTTGAAACATTAGGTAAAAATAATGAATATATAAATTTAAAACCTAATAGAGATTACTTTGCTGATGGTAATGGTGTTGAGGATATAATAAAGGTATTAGATACAATATATGGTAGAAACATATTCTTTGATATGTCTGCAAAGTTATTGCCTGATGTTGTTAATAAAAGTCTTGCAAAAGTATCTTTTATTACTCGAAACACCATAGCAGACAAACGTGTTATTCCTAAGATTATAGCAGCTGCCTCTCAAAGCGATATAGGGCAAGCATTATATACCGTTGTGAAACTATCTACTAGAGTTGGTGACGATGGTAAAGTAATTACTCCAATGATTTCTGTTAAACGAAACTCGCCTGATGCTGTTATGAGTCAGTTCACTGGTCGTCAAACAACAGCACCAGCAGAAACAATACGAGCGTATGATTTATCTGATATGGATATGCTAGATGAATTTAGACTGCGTGAATCTGTTGAACGATTGGATATAAGTGGTGGTTTGAAAACACAAATATTGGATGACATAACAGAATCACGTATCTTAAGTTTAGATGATTACAACTTTTTAATAAGTACTAATACAGATAGAGTAGCACGTAGGTTTGCCGAGACTGCGTCATTCGAAGACCTTGAAAAACTTAGTCCAGAGAACTTTGGTAGGTTAATGGAAGCACCTGAAACTGCTTATCGTTTATCTGATTTATCTTGGAAAAAATTTCAAACAGGTATTACAAACTTGTTAAAAAGACAAACAGAAGAAGTACCGGTTGCTACATTTCAATCTTTTAGGCAAAAGCGTGTGTTGCAAGAATACAATCAACAACTAAGCACACTACAAGAACGGTCTTCACAAACATTCAAACAGTTAACAAATGACCGAATACCGGCAGCACGAAATGAAGTTGTAAAAAGATATATTAATAATCCAGAAGACTTTACTGTGCTTAGTAAAGAAGAAGCATTGTCAATAATGGTAGTTGGAGAAAAGACTACTGGTGTTTCTAAATTTCAACAAAAACAAATATTAGAACTGGTTATTGATGATGTAATACATAATGTGTTTAAAAGAAACGTAGATGTTGCAAGTACTACTAATACAGCAAGCGACCAAATAAGTGGTATTAAAAGATTCTTAAAGAACGATATTTTTACTGAACACGGAAAAGAATATATAGAAACTAAAATACTTGAAATAAGTCAAAGAATAGTTGATAACCCAACAACATTTAAAAGTGAATTAGATAACTTGTTAAAAGACTTAGATGAAGCAATACAAGCTACGTTAGCAGAACAAAAAGACCGTTCAGTTTTTACTGAGTTAGACGGTAAAATACAAGATGTTACACTACCTATTATAGACCCTAAAGGGGCTTCTAATATAGATAGTCTTGCAAGTTTAAAGTATTCAGACAAATATGAAGAGACATTATTGTCTGCGTATATGTTTGCAGAACAACAAAGAGAACTATCAAAGTTTGTTGCACGTTCAATGCGTAGAGATATGTTAGATTTAAACATACTTGATATATTACCAAATACATCATTCAATCAAAAATCATTTGAAAGCGCAATACAAGAAGCAGTACCTTTAAGATTTGAAGACCTAAGTAATGGTAATGACAAAAATCCGTTGTATAGAACAATGGACCTTGTAGAAGAGGCACATAGAATAAACGTTGCAGAAAACTTGGATACTGCTGTTGATTTAAAAAACATAGATAGAGAAATCTACCGACAAATTAATAGAGCAAGTAAAGAATTCAAAAAACTTGGTGGTGCTGAGAAGACCGAAGAAATTAAGAAACAGAATAAGAGAATACGTGAAACATTAACAGAAGAACGGAAAGTAAAAAATCAAGTAATTAAACAAGAACTAGGACGTTTTGATTTTGACATTGACATACAAAGGTCGGTTTTAAAAGATGAAAAACAACTAGCATTAGAATCGTATTTAGGAACTAAGACTAAGCGTAAGAAAACACAAGTCTTTCCAACACCAGGACAACCACGTATAAGTTGGAAAACTAGAAAAACTACTGACCCTAAATACAAACAAATACGAAATGATTATAATAGAAAACTTAAACAATTAGATGCAAATGCAAAACGAGATAGAAAATTATTAAAACAAACCTTGGTAAACGAAAAGAATAAAGAACTAGAACTATTAAGAGATGATTTACTGAGAGAACGTGACACAGTTGCAAAAAATTTAACAGACGAAATAAATGAACAGTTAGGCGATATAGATGGAGTTAAGTTTGATTTAAGTCAGCGTAAAACCATAGTAGAAAAAATTGATTATATGCGTCGTGAAATCATAGGTTGGGATTCTATTTTGTTTGATACAATAGGATACGATAAAGCGTTTGACGATATATACGACGCTATGAAAGCAGCAGAGTTACCAGAGGATGAAGTTGCAGCAATAGCCAATAAAGTAGATGAATACGCAGACTTAGTACTTAGAAACAATGGATACCTAGACAACATAAGTGGGGCTACTACACAAAGTATTGTTGAAAGCATAGAACAGTTGTTTGCTTCTCCAGGTTTAGCCACAGCAGTGTTAGGTAAAGACGCGTTCTTAAACCTAAAAAGTGCATTCAACAAAACTGCTTTTAATGCTAATCTAGGTCAAATTCTAAGGGACCATAGTGATGCTTTTGATGGGATTTCTAATGTGTTTAATTACTCGCAAGGGTTATTTTACACAGGCATACTAGGTACTCCAGGTTCTATAATGCGTAATACTTTAAGCGCGCCATATATTATTTATCAAACTACAGGTTATAAATTAGGGTTTCCAAAAATAACAGTTACTCCAAAAGGTAGACGTGTTGGTATAGACCCTGGCAATTACGTAACAAGAGGTATGGACGCAGTCTACGAGGGTAGTGACCCTAACAGTCGGTTGTACAATGCTATTGCGGTAACAGACCCTTTGGGAAGACAATACACTTACAGTGATGTATACAATATATTAAGCAAAGCTGGTATTCGTAATAGATTTACCGCTATTAAAAATATGTTGCGTAACGGTGACTTTATAAAAGAACTGAAAGGAATGAAAGAACAAGGCTATTTAAGTGATAGTTTGTTTAAAAGAATTATAGAAAGTACAAAAGAGGCGGTGCTTGCCCCTACTCGGGCTATAAAAAAAGGTCAAGCGCCAAGTCCTAGTCAAATACCAGTTTTCAATTTACTAGATAAAGGTTATTCTGTACAAAGCAAAACTGATTTTACCTTTCGTGCTGGTGTATTAATTAAAGCATTAGAAGAGGGTAAAAGTTTAGAAGAAGCAGCTGCACTTAGTAGACGTAGTTTGTTTGATTACAGTGATATGGCAGAGTCGGCACGATTTTTAAAAAACCTTTTTGTGTTTGTAAACTTTACATATCAAAATATGGCTCACACATTAAACGCTATTGTAGCTGCTGGTCGAGGTGATGCAACAAACCTACTTCGATATGCAAAAACAATGAAGTTTCAAAATGGTCTGCAAGTACTAATAGATGAATTTAACGATGACAAAAACAAACTTCCGTATGAATACTACTATCCACGGTATGCACAAGAAAGTATAAACATTATTATAGATAGAGGGAACAATGGTGGTGTAGTTAAGTTTGCAAGATTACCACAAGTACCAGCTATAGATAGTGTATTGGCTTTTGCAGATGCGTTTGGTAGTATTTTTATGGGTGCGCCAGATACTGAAAGTATTACAGAACAAGTTGAGGGTTTTATTCATCCTATCATTAAAGAAATTGGAAGTAAGATTTTTAACAATAAATATGAACCTGGAAATGTACCAGCAGAATATATTACTATGATTAAAATGACAGGAAGTAAAACCCCTGTTGAGATTGCAAATGCTTTAGAAAAAATAGCTGGAGGTATAGTTATACCCAAACCAGCAAACCCTAATAAGAAAGGTGTAGTAGATGGTTACGTATATCCATTAGATAAAAAGCAAAAAGAAAAATTCTATCACGAATCTATGGCAACAGTATTGCAAGTTTCTGGGTTAAAAACATTAACATTCCAAATGTTAAGAATGATAGACCCAACAGGTACTGTTGTTGATTTTAATGATAATACTTTTGAAGAAAACCTTATGGGAACTATGCAAAATATACACGCATTTTTGGGGTTGTATTCTATATCTCAAATGGAATCTCCTCAAGCACAACAACTAAGAGCCTTGAAGAATCTTATTGGAGAACTAGAACAAATGAAAAAACAATCGGATGATATAACTAATGCAGTTATACTTCGTGGTGACTTTGCAAAAGAATATGAAACTGAAGAAGACGATACTGGTGATACTGGATTAGATGATTAAGATTGACAATGTTGCAAACACAGCATAAACTATAGTCGTATCGGTAGCCGGAGGAGAAGATATGGCAAAGTCAGGAAAATTTTATCACGCAACCACCAACAATACTGCAGTTGCAGCAGTTGGAACATCGTTTAATGCTGGTAAGAATCACAAGCACGAACTTGTATACTCAACACCATTAGGAACTACTAGTAAATTCTTAGGTAAAGTTGAGGGGTTCACAGTAAAAGTTAATACCATTGCTGGAGGGTCTGGTACACCGACTCTTACACTACGTGGTGCTACTGATGCTACTGGAGACAACACTTGGTTCCCAGATACTGCTGGACAACTAGCATTGGGTATTAGTACTGCTACCATTGGAGTTGCAGCTTACGAGTTTAAACTGCCTTTGAACATCGAAACTAGCGATGATGTATACTTGTTCTTTAAGATAGACCAAGGAAGCTGTACCATAGAAAAGAGTACAATCACCTGGAGTGAATAATGCCAGTCGCCTCACCCTTTGAATCGGGTGGGAGCGGTGGAACCGTTAATCTCAAGATAGATGACCTTACCTCTTCTTGCGACGGTAGTTCTCAAAGTTTCACAGTTTCTTCGCCCTACAAAACTGGTCTAATTCAGATATATTGGAATGGACTACTTCAGACATCTACTGAGATAACTGAAGTGTCACAAACAACTTTTTCTACAGACTTCATACCAACTAACGACGACAACTTAGTCGCAGTGTATATACAAAAATAGGAGAACAAGCAATGGCTGTTCAAATTAAAAGAGAACAAATTAGAGATGCAGCAATTAATGCTGGTAAAATTGACTTAACCGCAACTTATGCGTTTACTAGTGGGGTGCTACGTGCAGCTACTCCGTCAGCTGATGCTGATGTGGCTACAAAACAATACGTAGACGGACTGCTTGCTGGACTTCATTGGAAAGCCAGTGTACGTGTTGCAACGACAGCAAACATTACATTAAGTGGAACACAAACCATTGATACCATATCTGTATCTGCTGGTAACAGAGTGTTAGTAAAGAATCAAAGCACAGCTTCAGAGAATGGTATTTACGTTTGTGCTGCTAGTGGTTGGTCACGTTCATCCGATATGGATGCTGGTGCTGAGTTTCCTAGTGCTGCTGTCTTTGTTAGAGAGGGTGCAGCAAATGCAGATTTGGGATTCGTATGTACAAACGATGCAGTCACTTTGGGTTCAACAGCTGTTGCTTTCACTCAATTTAACGGTGCAGCAAACATTACTGCTGGAAATGCTCTTAGTAAGTCTGGTAATACACTTAATGTTGAAGTGGACAGTTCGTCTATCGAAATCGCTAGCGATGCACTTCGAGTTAAAGCTTCCGGAATTACCAATGCTATGCTTGCAGGAAGTATTGCTAATAACAAACTTGCTAATAGTACTATCTCTGGTGTGGCTCTTGGTGGTGCTCTTGCACAACTAACCGCCAACTCAACTGGTGGTTTGGTTATTAGTGGCGCATACGATGGTGCAGCTGCAAGAGAAATGGCTATCAACCTTGACGGTGGCACATTGGCAACTGGTTCTAATGGACTTAAGATTGCTGATAATGGTATCGCAGTACAACAAATAGCAGACAATGCTGTATCCAATGATAAACTTGCTGGTTCGATTACTGCAAACAAACTAACTTTGGGAACTTCATTTGCAAATGCTTCTGGAAGTTTGACATTGGCTAACGGTGTTGCCGGTAACGGTTTGGATTTGACTAGTCAAGTACTTAGTGTGGACCTTGACGGTTCAAGTTTGGCAGTTGGCGGTTCTGGATTAAAGATTGCTGACGATGGAGTTGCTGCAGCTCAACTTGCAGACAACGCTGTAGTTACAGCTGCTGTTGCTGACAATGCAATTACCAATGCAAAATTGGCTGGGTCTATTACTGCAGCTAAGTTGGCTGGGTCTATTCCTGCTGACAAAATGAACCTAGGACAAGGTGTTGAAGACAATGGTGGAAACCTCCAAGTTAAACTTGATGGCTCTTCTCTTGCTCGTTCAGGAACTGGTATCAAGATTGCTGACAATGGAGTTGGCGCAAGTCAAGTTGCTGCTGGTGCAATCACTGGTGCTAAACTTTCATTCGCTCCTAAGTATGTATCTTTGGCTGGTGAAGACGGAAGTAAGACTGCGTTCGATTTGCCTGAAGCATTGGATGCCACTTTGGTAACCGGTTCTATCGTTTACTTGAACGGTTTGGCTTTGGAAAAAGTTTCCTCTTCTCCAGGTACTGACCAATACACAGTTAGTGCAACTGGTGGAACTGGCGGTGTAGGACAGATTGTAATGGGAGCAGCACCGGACGGTTCTAGTGACCTTACTTGTCTGTACTTTGGATAATGATTCCCCTAGGTGGGTGACTTTGTAGGGGTTGCCCACCACCTTTTTGGAGGTATATATGGAAGGCGAAGTAGTACAACTATTGATTAGTGGTGGTGCTAATGCAGCGTTTGCTGTATACCTCTACACCCAAAACAAAGACCTACAACGTAGGGCTGACGAACGTGAAGCCAAACAAGAGCAGAAAGAAGAGCAGTTACGTGCTAGGTATGACAAAGTCATCTCTGATATGCAGTTAAAAGAAGAGACTATACGAGAAACAATACTTCAGGAAGTAAATGATTTAGATAAAAGAATGAGTTTACTTGAGCAAAGTATTTCCACATTGAGTACAATAATCTCTGAGATTAAAGCCTCACTAATTCGTGTAGAAACCTAGGAGAAGTTATGGATAAAGACCTACTCGCACTAACACCTGACCTAATCTTGCTCGTAAAAAAAGTAATTACAATGAGCCGTGGTGGTTTAACCAAGGCAGAGAAACAAGAACTTGCAGCTGACTTGTTGCAACTTGCTTATCGTGTGTTAAAGGAAGTAGTGGACGACGACGGCCAGCCGTAGTTCACATCCTTTTGTGTTGGAAGAGACAGGTCCCATTCTTACCTGTCTCTTCTTTTTTTCCATCGTTCTTCAGCGTACTTCATTTCTTGTAGGTGAGTACACGCTTCGAACAACAGTTGAGTAGGGGACCGGTTCTCTGCTAACGCTATGATTTCTACTATGGCGCATAGGTTAGGTAACTTGGGTGGTGTCTCATCCTTTATGTAGGCTGCCAGAGTGTTAGGGTGTATGCCTACTTTCTTTGCCACGTAGTTCTCTTTCAAACCGTTACGTGCCATGGCTCTGTTAATCCAATTACCAATGGTAGTGTGTCTTTGTAAAGAACCTGACATAACGAATACTCTACTCACCACTAACACCACTAAAAGAAAAGGGAGGATAGTCCCTCAACCGTCCTCCACACCTGCGCATATTATAAAACATTCGATGGATATGTCAACATTATTGACCATCTTATGAACGCGGTTTGCCAACTGTCTCCGTACATAAACTGACACAGCCTTACCAGGTTAGGCACAGATGGTTCTCGTTTACCATTTTTCCATAGATAGATAGTGGTTCTGCTGACCTCTACATAAGATGCCATTTCAGTCTTGTTGTGCGTTTGCAGACTCTTGGCTAATTCTTCGTGAAACATATTCTCTCCAAAGGTTTGATTGTTGTATTTTGTGTCCGACCAGTTCAGAACACTGAGGTACTATGGCATTGCCTAAGGCTCTAATTCGGTCCACCCTGTCGGGAACCCCATCATCCACTCGACAAACCGAGGATTGAGGACCAATACCTCCCCAATCGCTTGCTCCTTTTTGATTCCATAATGTAGACAAGCGCGGATACCCAAGCACACCCCCATTTTCTCGTCTCTCCTCCAAGCACTCGGATACCTCGGTGCTTGTTTCAATTCGTGCGGTGTTGGTGTTGGTAGTTTGAACCTCTTGTCCCCTTTGCTGTAACGACTTCCCTTTACCAACGCTCGATACAGACCGCCCGTCGGTTGCTTGTCGTGGTCCGTCGCCACCGGAGTAGGCAACCTCCATTGCGTTTTTGCTATGGTGGTGGTATCCCAAGGTTGTTCGGTATCCGACACAAAACCATCGTTTCCTGAGGTGTGGTGCTCCGAATTGACCAGCGGATATAATCGTCCACTCCGCATCATACCCGATTTCGGCAAGGCTTCCGAGAACTTCTCTTCCCCCCAGTCGAAGCACATTTGGGACGTTTTCCAATACGATAACTGGTGGTTCCATTTCGCTAATAACTCTACACATTTCCCACCAAAGACCAGACCTCGATGCATTGATACCTCCTTTTGCTCCAGCAATAGATATGTCTTGACACGGGAACCCACCGCACAGTATGTCCACAGGTTCCAGGTTATGTTTACCAACACTACACACATCATCATAGATGGTTGCGTCAGGCCAGTGTTGTTTCAGAACTCTCTGGCAAAATGGTTTCTGCTCCACTTGCCAGATTGTTTCGCTGTTGGGTATAGAGCGTTCCAAGCCTAGTTCGAACCCTCCAATACCACTGAATAGACTACCTATGCGAATCATACAAACTCCTGAGGTGGTCCATATTTGTTTGTTCTATCACATACTTTTCATACAACTTCGTTGGGTTGTTATTGTTCATTACCCATTGGCAAACCTTTTCCCACTGTTCTGATTCTGGATGGAGTCGTATTTTGGTATTTTGACCATCATCGTCTCCAAATACATCTAGGTCTAACAGACAACTAATAGCGTAGCGTTTGCTATAGGTGATAGCCGAACCAAATGCTTGTGAGTCTTTCTTACCAGCAACGTGCAAACTATAGGTACTGGTAATCGACTCACCTGTAGGTACATGTACAATGCTAGTTTGCATACGGTCATCCGTTTGCAGTTGGTGTACAATCATTAGTTCACACTCTAAAAGTAACGGTTTGATAACTTTATGAATGCCTGGTAAGTCAGCGTACTTGTAGGAATAAGTCCCTTGTCCAGCTTGCTTGTTCTTAGGTATTGGACCTCTTGCGTTCATTGCTTTATGAAATTTTTGAATGGCGGTATATACAGTGTTTTGAGTATCACTCATAGCACTCTCCTTTTTTTGGTCAATTCGATGAAGACTTTTGCCTAGCATACTATGTTGTTGTTTTGATTGGATTCTAAGTGCTAAAGCACCTAGGTGTTTACACTGAGACTGACGGTACGTGTAGTCTGGGCACGTACAGTTGTACCCTCCATCATTGCTAATGAATGCTGTCCATTCACCACATTGATTTTTGTAACCGTCAGCACTCTTGTGAAATTGTGAGCGCTTGATTGCGTCTTGTAGAACTTCTTGTTTCTCTGGTGTAGACCAGAGTTCAGCGATTGCTTGTATGGTATCCATACGACCTCCTTGTGTGTACTCTAAACATAATAGGGTTAACCATTGTTTGCACCTTTTTCTTGAGTTATTATTCTCAGGGTTATCTGTTCCATCATAGTTTTAACGTCTGTGAACTCGGCATAATACATATCCTCGTCAAAGAATAAAGTTACGCTCAGGTGCATATTGAATTCTATGTCCTCGTCTATGTATACAAGGTGACGACAGTTCCATTTTGGATGACCCCACGGTCTAGTACCTATAAAACTAGGTGGTCCAGGAATGCGTTGGAAGTTGTGTTCCTCCAACTTTTTCTCCATAACTTCTATGCGGTCCTGAAGTGGGTGGTACAACCTCTGTTGTTTTTCTCGCTCCATTGCAGAGCATAGTCTTTCCTCAATTTCCTTTTCCCCACTCTGGTGGATTATGACATTGGCAGACACTATGGCTTTCTCTATGGTCCCACGTAGTCCGTGGTCATCGGTGACACTGGCAAGTATCTGTAGCCAGTTGTTAAGTGTATTAATTCTCTTCATTAAAATATCTCCCAAGAGGGGTCGTATTGCTCCTCCGATATAGGTTCTTCTATGGACTCTGGTTCGTTGGTAGGTAGATTAGACGTTAACCCGTCTACAACGAACATATAGGGGTTCTTCTTTCCGTTCTGTTCATCTATGGCTATCTGTTGTTGCAACGCTCTGTACTTATCTGGATTGCGTATTGAGAGTGGGAGGCTTGGAACTCGTGCGTCTGACTTATGGAACGAGTACAGTTGGATTCGACCGTCGTGTTGCATAGTCATTTGCAAGTCTCGCCACGTGCCCATACGGGGATACTTGGCTTCTGACCCCTCACACTCGCACCGTGCTATAGCAGTGTGATGCCTTTTTGTCTGAGTCTCTAGTACTAAGAACCAAGCCGATACCTCGACAACACCATCGCGTTGTACGCAGTTTGCACAGAAGTTGTACTTACCACTACTACCAGAGAGTCCGATACCACCTCTTTGCTTGATGACACATTCGACCTCTTTGACTAGCAGTCCAAGCAGACCTTGAGGTGGATACTCAAAGTGTTGCGAGCAAAGCACATTACAGGCCTCATACAAGTCAGAATCCTTGACACGTTTCAGTTTCATAATCCAAGCGGAGTGGACCTCTGTTTTCCACGTATGGTTTTTGTTAAACGTCGCAGCTATCGAGTTCATAACTCGGTTTATCATATCTGGGTCAGCCATTACACACCTCCAATCATATTGCCGTCTTCATCGAACATTGGTTCAGGCAGAGCTGGTATCGTGGTGGCTACCTCAGACAGTTTGCGTACAGACTGTTGGCATAAAGCCCAGTAAGTGTCGAACTTTTCACTGCTTAAAACCACAGCTGGGTCTAGCATATTCTTACCGCGCAACCACTTGGCTCTGTAGTGGTCTGACGTAAACAGCCACTCTAACATTTCGATTGCCTTGTCAGTGTCGCCACGTTTAGCCACACCAGCGATTGCTCCGATGTTGGTTCGATTGATTATCTCTAGAGGTTTGCTAAACATATCGTAGTACAACTCAAACCAAGCGTCTAGAATCTTTTGACACTGAGGGTTCTGTTGGACGTAGTCGAATGTCGTGATTGTGGTTGCTCTGTCTACTTGAACCTTATAGTTATTAATTTCTAGTTCAAGACCAGCAACAGTATCGCTTACAATATTACTATTACTAATATTGTTGGTATAATTAATATCTACTATCTTACTATTACTATTATAGCAAGATTCGTGCCAAAGCATTTGCACAGCATTGAATGTCTCAACTACCTCGATTTGTTCTCCTTTGTAGAGAATAGTCGTACCTCCGTGTTGACAAGGGTATGCAATGTCCAAGCCTGTAAACAGAATTGGTGTCTTTTTGTGTCTTAATGTGAGTATCATTTTCGCTCCATTTTTTTATCTATGTAAAGTCGGACTCCATCGCGAGTCCATAGCAAAGGTTTCTCCAGGGCAGTCTTTGTTACTGGTCCCTTGATTCGGTATAGGTTGACGGTTCGACCGTCTGGCAGTTCCGCAGTACTGTACGACAGTTTGACAATGTGACCTTTGTAGAGCCACAGTTTAAACTGTTGATATGTGCGGAAGTTATGGTCGGGGGAGGATGCCCCCCCCCAGTCATTATTACTCATACATCCCTCTCGGTGTGGTTGTTATCAATGATTTCTATGTCCTCTATCCAATTGTAGTTGCATATAATTTCCTCTAGTGTTTCCAATGTGTACTTGAACCACGCTTTGACCCCACTTTCGTATGTGACAACTATTATCTTTTTATCATTACTCATTGTTCTCTCCATTTATATCGAAGTTACCAGCCTCAGAAGCTTCCACTGTTTCTTCGTATGCGATATTTACAGAACTCCTCATAACTTCGTGGAAGTCTATCATATCGTCATCGGGGTCTGTCCAACGTTCTTCTATGTCAAAGTACACCTCAGACGAACCCATAATCAACGAACCAGTCGAGCCTTGTTCAGCACATATTCTGTCGAAATGATAGGTTATTTGTTTGTGATAAAAATACTCAGCTTCTTCAAAGTCAAATCTAGAGGGGTCTAGTTCCCAATTTAGTCTGTGAGAATCCCGACCAAAATATGCAGATTGTGTAGATGTTGTAGTCATTGTTCTCTCCTTAAAATGGTAAGCAACCAACGTTACCAGCCCACATTTCGTCGTCTTGCATTGTACCCAGAATGGTATTGAACACATCTTTGATACCCTCTTCGATACCACAGTCCTCGTGTGCAGAGTTGTATTTGAATTCACGAAACAAATACTCCACAGTTTCCTCAAGCGTTTTGTCGTGACACGAACGTAAAAGACTGTAGAGCTCTGGAACTACTTTATCAGTCACAGATTTTATTTTTGGTGAGTGCTTTTTGTTCATGGTTTCATTTATTAAATAATCACAAAACCCATTCTCAATCAATTTGCAGACGAGACTATCGTAGAGGTCGTCAAGCGACTCTTGAGGTATCGGTGGTTGTTGGTCTTTGCCGAATTGAACCATTGCGTGGTCTATGACATACCACGAGCCTATGTCGGCACGTCGAGATTCTAGTATCTCTACTACCTCAGGACCGCACATATACCAAGCGCTGTGTGAACCTTTCCAATGTATGACTACTCGTTTAGTTGGCATAAAGTTGACTTGTCCACCAGCTTCTCCAAGAGCGTACATGTATTGTTCGTGTTCGTCTTTTTGCAGTTGTAAGATGTTAATTTCATCTATGTATAAATTTTTAGTTCTACTCATTGGTTTCTCCAGAGTTGTTGTTGTTGTTGTTGTTGTTGTGTTTTAGTGTTGTATTTGCCCCAGTCCATTCTACACTGAAGCCAGCAGGCAGTTGTACTGTAGAGTACACTACGGTTTCTGTTCCGTCTGTCCAACGGACGGTGACGATTCCCTCAAAAGGTTCGTAATCCTCCTCCATAAAGTGACGCAGTCGTTCTATGTTTGTCAATTTTTCAAATACACGTACATCATCATTTACGTACCATGCATAGTCTTTTACCTTTTTCATTATCTCTCCACTCTTACTGGGGTTATCTCGATGTATGCTATGTCAAGCACACGACAGACTTGCTCTATACAGTCTAGAGAGCGTACGTGTGTGTACTCGCCTTTTGTGTTTTCATACTGCTCCATAAGCCAGTCGTATGCATAGTCCTCAGCTTCTAGTTCGGTGTCGAATATGCGTACCGAGTAATCATTTCCACTGAGTCTGTACTGTAGCGCCACCAAGGCTATGCTTGTGTCTACGTCACAGTGTGACCCCTCGCTAGCGTGATACCTATCACCACATTCTGTACACGTGGTGTAGTGCTCGTTCCAATCGTCTATCTGATTCATCTTAATTCTCCTTGCGTTCGGTTTGTAAAGAAATCTTGGAACGCTCCGTGGTGGTAGCGTTCTACTACCCAGTCTATAGGACACTGACATATCACCTCAAAAGTATCAGTGGTATCGTCCCAGTGTAGGATTGTGATTGTATAAGTATTCATTTTGTACCTCGTGTGTTGTGTGTATGATGTTGCCATCTGTAGACAGAATAATCAATGGGATAGGGTGTGTCAACTTTTATTTACACTTTATTTATAATTAACACAACTATCCCGATACTACCGAAACAATAGAGTCCGCTCCGATGAAGTCCGCTCCGATGAAGACGAGCCAACCTCGCGGTGCGCGTTTCATAATTTTTTGCGAATCTCTGGTGTCCGAATCCTCCAGAACCCCGATTCTCTCGAACTTATAATAGTTCAAGATGTCACGAAATGTCAAAATGAACCACCTTGATAAATAAGTGTAGACAAGAGTTAACACCTATGATAAACTACTAGTGAGAGTTAGGAATTCTCAAAAATCAAAACACAAAAGGAGTGTACAAAATGACTAAAACA